>Ga0335083_10001900_pt1 | contig 28209 bp, 22 predicted proteins | sample Lox_Sample_42_FD_206716 | JGI IMG/M metagenome (GOLD analysis project Ga0335083, IMG submission 206716) | Soil microbial communities from Loxahatchee National Wildlife Refuge, Florida, United States - Lox_Sample_4.2 | ecosystem: Environmental > Terrestrial > Soil > Wetlands | place: USA...
GACCGTCCATGACAGGTCCGAGAGGTGAACCAGTCCGTCGATGCCGCCAGGCAGGCCGATGAACACGCCGAAGTCGGTGATCGACTTGATCTGTCCCTTGACCTTGTCGCCCTTCTTGAAGTTGGCGGCGAATTCCTCCCACGGATTGGGCATGCACTGCTTCATGCCCAACGAGATGCGCCGGCGCTCCTCGTCGATCTCGAGGATCATGACCTCGACTTCGTCGCCTACCTGGACCACGCGCGAGGGGTGCACGTTCTTGTTGGTCCAATCCATCTCGGACACGTGCACGAGGCCTTCGATGCCGGCCTCGATCTCGACGAAGGCCCCATAGTCGGTCAAGTTGGTGACCTTGCCGAACAGCCGGGTCCCCGCGGGGTAACGACGCGCGATCCCGATCCAGGGGTCCTCGCCGAGCTGCTTCATGCCCAGGGACACTCGGTTTTTTTCCTGGTCGAACTTCAGGATCTTGGCTTCCACTTCATCCCCGACGGACAGGACCTCGGAGGGATGCTTCACACGGCGCCACGCCAGATCGGTGATGTGCAGCAGCCCGTCGATGCCGCCCAGGTCGACGAACGCACCGTAGTCGGTGATGTTCTTCACCACACCCTTGACCACCGCGCCCTCTTGCAGGCTCGCGAGCAGCGCCTCGCGCTCGGCTCCCTGGGTGGCCTCGAGCACAGCCCGGCGTGACACCACCACGTTGTTGCGCTTGCGATCCAGCTTGATGACTTTGAACTCGAGCTGCTTGCCTTCGAACGGGTTGGTATCTTTGACCGGCCGCAGATCCACCAAGGACCCGGGTAGGAACGCGCGGATGCCGTTGATCATCACGGTCAGTCCGCCCTTCACCTTACCGTTCACCAAACCTTGAACGACCTTGCCTTGATCGAGCGCGACTTCCAACTCGTGCCATGCGGCGAGCCGCTTCGCCTTCTCGCGCGACAGGCGCGTTTCCCCATGGCCGTCTTCCAGGGCCTCGATGGCGACTTGGACGAAGTCGCCGACCTTGACCTCCACCTCTCCGCGGTCGTTCTTGAATTCGTCCAGTGTGATATAGCTCTCCGATTTCAGACCGGCGTTGACGATCACGAAGTTGGCGTCTACGCGCACCACTTCGGCGGTGATCACCTCGCCCGCCCGCATTTCCTTGCGGGACAGGCTCTCTTCAAACAGCGCGGCAAAGTTCTCGGACTTCTCGGGGGTTGCGGTAGCGGTAGCGGTTGTCATCACGGGTGAGTCAAACTCGTCGTAAACCCATTCGCGTCACCAAATGGGGCTAGTTCAAGAAAAATGCCACTCCGCCGCCCGGCTCGACCCAGCACATGGCGATCGCCGCGCAACCGCGGTTGTTGCGTACCGCGGTTCTAGCTGCTCCGGCGTACGAGCGGAATGGCGCCTATTTCAGCGCCTGCCGACACCACACCAACACCTCGCTGACCACCTGCTCGACCACGAGCCCAGTCGTGTCGAGCAAGTGCGCATCCGGCGCTCGTTTGAGCGGTGCTACGCCGCGCTCTGCGTCGCGTGCGTCGCGTTGATTGATGTCCTGCAAAAGGGGGGATAGCGTAGCATGTATTCCTTTGTCGATCAACTGTTTAACCCGCCGCCGGGCGCGCTCCTCAGCAGTTGCGGTGAGAAACACCTTGACCGCCGCGTCCGGGAAGACCACCGAACCCATGTCACGCCCGTCGGCCACGAGACCGGGCGGGCGCCGGAACGCCCGCTGGCGCTCGAGTAGCGCGCTGCGCACCTGTGGCAGAGCCGCCACTCGGGACGAGGCAGCGGAAACCTCCTCGGTGCGGATCGCTTCCGTGACGTCTACACCCCCCATGCTGATGCGCTCTCCTTCGAACCGCACGTCCAGGCCGGCCGCCAGCCGAGCCAGCCCGGCCTCATCATTCAGGTCGACCGCGTACGTGCGCGCTGCAAGCGCAACCAATCGGTACAGCGCCCCGCTGTCCAGGTAATGGAACCCGAGCCGTTCGGCGACCAGTTTGGCGACGGTACCCTTGCCCGACGCCGACGGCCCGTCAATCGCGACCACCGGTACAGCGGCCGCGTGAGTGATCTGCGCGAAGCGTTCGAAGTAATCGGGAAACGTCTTCGCCACGCAAGCGGGATGGTTGATCCGCACCGGCACCCGTAGCGCCGCGAGGGAAAAGCACATTGCGATGCGGTGATCCTCGTAGGTGTCGATGCAGGCGTTGGGGGTAAGATCCGAGGCGGCCGGCGCAGCCACGACCAGGTAGTCCGTCCCCTCCGTGGCCTGTGCTCCCAACTTTCTCAGCTCCGTCGCCATGGCGGAGAGGCGGTCAGTCTCCTTTACCCGCCAGTTCCCGATATTGCGCAGCCGGCAGGGGCCGTCGGCAAACAGCGCCACCACCGCGAGCGTCATCGCCGCATCCGGGATGTGATTCAGGTCCAAGTCAAACGCGCGCAGGCGACCGCTGCCGGGCGCGCGTGCCTCGACCCAGTTGTCGCCGAACTCGATGCGCGCGCCCATCTCGATCAGCGCATCGGCGAAGGCGATATCCCCCTGCACGCTGTCGCGCCCCACCCCCTCCACACGCACGGGTCCGCCGCCGATCGCACCGGCCGCCAGAAAATAAGACGCGCTGGACGCGTCGCCTTCGATATGCACGAGGCCCGGGCTACGGTAGCGATCCCCTGCGCGCAAAGTGAAGCGGGTCCAGCCTTCGCGATCGACTCGAACGCCGAACAGGGCCATCTGCTTGAGCGTGATCTCTACGTAAGGCTTCGAGACGAGCTCGCCTTGCACCTCGATCACGTGCGCAGCGCGCGTCATCGGCAACGCCATCAGCAGGGCGCTCAGAAACTGGCTCGAGACCTCTCCGCGCACGCGTACGCGGCCCGCCGCGTGAACATGCCCCGGCAGAATCTCCAAGGGCGGGAACCCGTCTTTGCCGAGGTATCGGATCTCGGCGCCGATGCCGCGCAGGGCGTCCACCAGGTCGCCGATCGGCCTCTCGTGCATTCGCGCCACCCCCGACAGCTTGTAGTGCCCGCCGTTGAAAGCCAGCGCCGCTGTTAACGGCCGAAAGGCCGTTCCCGCATTGCCAAGGAAGATCTCGGCGGAGGAAACAGGGAACCTGCCGCCACAACCTGTGAGCCGGATCCGCTCGCCCCCCAAAGGTTCGAGCCGGACCCCCAGGATCGCGAGCGCATCGAGCATGCGGTCGACATCGTCCGACCGTAGCAAGTCCTGGATCTCGGTCTCGCCTTCCGCTAGAGCCGCCAGCAGGAGCGTACGGTTGGAGATGCTCTTGGAGCCGGGCAAGCGCACGCTTCCCGCAGCCCGGGTGAAGGGACCCAGATCGAGGTAGGGCGGATAGCGGTCCAGGGGCTTAGCCTCGGTTCTGCAACCACGCGTTGCGCGCCGTGCGCGCAGACTCGAATACACGTTCGAGGGCCGCGGCGTCACCGTGTTCGAGCAGCCCCGCCAGCGCCGTGAGACTGGACTGGAAGGCGCGTAACTCTCTTAGGACGAGATCGCGGTTGGCGATGCAGATGTCACGCCACATCTCCGGCGAGCTGCTGGCGATCCGGGTGAAGTCCCGGAACCCGGCGCCGGCAACTGCGAAGAGTTCAGTCGCATCAGGGCGTCGCGCGATCATATCGACCAGAGCGAACGCCAAGGCGTGCGGCAGGTGGCTGATCGCGGCGAGCACCTCATCGTGATGCGGGGCCGTCATCTCGACCAGTCGCGCACCGCAGCTCGACCACGCGGCCTCGACTCGCGCCCTTGCCTGCGGGTCGGTTTCGGCCTGTGGAGTGATGACGACCGTGCGGTTACGGTACAGGTCTCGGCTCGCCGCCTCGGCCCCCGAGCGTTCGGCCCCGGCGATCGGATGTGCAGGGACGAAGCGCGCGAAGGCGTTTCCGAGCGAGACGCGTGCGGCCTCGATCACGTCGCGCTTCGTGCTCCCGGCGTCGGTCACCACGGCGTCGGGCGCTAGATGAGCCGCGATCGCTCCGAACACCGCTTGCATCTGCCGCACCGGCACTGCAACGAGCACAAGATCGGCGTCCGCCAACGCAAGCGCAGGCTGTTCCGCGACTTCGTCGATCGCCCCCATCTCCAGCGCACGGTTTAGGTTGGCGCGGCTGCGGCCGATACCCGCCACCTTGCCGACCAGGCGAGCGTCCTTGAGCGCAAGCCCGAACGAGCCGCCGATCAGCCCCACGCCGAATACGGCCAGCTTGCGGAAGCGAACGGAAGTCACAGCGAGTCAGGCGTGCAACGCCACGCGTAGCGCGGAGAGGAACCGCTCGTTTTCTGACTCGAGCCCGACGGACACACGCAGATGCTCGGGCAAGCCGTAGGCTCCGATGGGCCGCACGATCACGCCCTGCTTCAGCAGGCGCTGGTAGACATGGGGCGCCCCGCTCACGCGGAACGTGAGGAAGTTGCCGAACGACGGAATGCACTCGAGGTTGAGGCGCTTCAGCCCATCTTCGATCTGGCGCATGCCCGACCGGTTGAGCGCCACGCTGTCTCGAACGAACTCCTGGTCGTCCAATGCGGCCACCGCGGCCGCCTGCGCGATGGTGCTCACGTTGAACGGCTGCCGGACGCGATTCATGAGGTCCGCCACATCGGGATGCGCCAGAGCAAAACCCACCCGCAAGCCGGCAAGCCCGTACGCCTTGGAGAAAGTGCGGGTGACGACGAGGTTTGGGAACTGTGCCAGCCAGGCGATGCTGTCGTAGCGCGCCGAGTCAGGCAGGTATTCGTGATAGGCCTCGTCGACAACCACGATGACGCTCGGCGGGATACGTCTGAAAAACGCCTCCAGGCGAGGGGCCGAGACGAAGGTGCCGGTGGGGTTGTTCGGGTTGGCGATCCAAACCACCCGCGTGTCCGCTTGCACGGCGGCGGTCATCGCTTCCACATCGTGACCATAGTCTCTGGCCGGTGTCTCGATCCGGGTTGCGCCCGACACCAGCGTGGCCAAGTGATACACGACGAACGCGTGCTGCGACAGCACTGCCGACGTGCCCCGGTGTAGGAAGCACCGCGCCACCAATTCCAACACGTCATTCGATCCGTTGCCCAGCACGACCTGGTCGGCACCAACGCCGTAATGGGCGGCCAGGGCCTGCTTCAGTTCGAAGCCGTTGCCGTCGGGGTAGCGTGCCAGGTCGTCGAGCTGCGCCTGCATCGCTTTGCGCGCTAGCGCGCTCACCCCCCGCGGATTCTCGTTGGACGCCAGCTTGACGATGCTTGCTTCCGGCAGACCCATCTCGCGCGCCAGCTCGGAGATGGGTTTGCCCGGCTGGTACGGAGCGATGGAGCGGATGTAGGACGGCGCGAGCTCGCAGGCGTCAATCATGGGTGAGAACGCCAAGGGCCGGTAGTCGGATGCAAGGCGGGGCTGCAAGCACTTCCCAGTCTGTCTCGTGAGGCACTTCCCCGCCGTCGAGGCGCACCATGGCGCGCTTCTGGGTGAGATCTGGCCTGCGGGAGTTCTGCGTCATCGGTGCTAGATCGCTGCAGGATAGGAGCCGAGGATCTTGAGAAAGGAGGCTCGCCCGCGCAGTTGCTCGAGCGCCTGTGCCACTCGTTCGTCCTGTTGGTGGCCGGCGAGGTCGACGAAGAACACGTACTCCCACATCCCGGTGCGCGACGGGCGGGACTCCAGCCGCGTCATGTCCACGCCGTGGTCGGCGAACGGCGCGAGCAGCTCGTGCATCGCACCCGGTCGGTTGCGTGCCGACATCACGAGCGAGGTCTTGTCCCGGCCGCAAGGCACCACCTCCTGATCCGCGATCACGACGAACCGGGTGGCGTTGTTGGGCTGGTCCTCGATGTTGGCCGCCAACAGGTTCAGATCGTAGAGCTCGGCGGCGGCCTGCGAGCCGATGCACGCCGCGTGGCCCTCTCCGGAAGCGAGCCGCGCGCCCTCGGCGTTGCTGACGACTGGGATGCGCTCGGCCCGCGGCAGATTCTGGTTCAGCCACTCGTGGCACTGCGCCAGACTCTGGGCGTGTGCGTACACGCGAGCAACGCCGTCCGTGGCTGGCTCCTTTGCCATCAGGCATTGGTGCACGGGCAGCAGCACCTCGCCGCAGATCTTGACCGGTGTAGCGAGCAGCAGGTCCAGCGTTCGGCCTACCGCGCCTTCGGTTGAGTTTTCCACCGGCACTACCCCATAGCCGAGTTGTCGCGCCTCCACCTGACGGAAAACCTCGTCGATCGAGAGACAGGGAACGGCTCGCACCCGAGTGCCGAACTGCTTGCGGGCCGCCTCCTCGCTGAATGTGCCGCGCGGGCCCAGGAAACCCACGGAGAGCATCTGCTCCAGGCTCCGGCACGCGGAGATCACTTGCGTGAACAGGTCGGCCACTGCCTCGGCCGGAAGCGGCCCGGGGTTAGCGTCCTGCAGCCGCCGCAGCACCTGGGCCTCGCGGTCGGGTCGGTAGATCGGCCCCCCGCCCTTCAGCTCCCCGATCTGCCGCGCCAGCTCGGCGCGCTGGTTCACCAATCGCAGGATCCCATCGTCGAGCGCATCGATGCGCTCGCGCAGGTGCTTGAGTTCATCGCTCACTGGGTCAGCGCCGGCAGGTAACGGACCATGAGCACGCCCTGGATAGCGGCCACCTCATGCAGCACGGCGTCGGGCACCGGGCTGTCGACGTCCACAAGCGTGTAAGCCATCTCCTTTCTGGACTTGTTCAGCATGTTGTGGATGTTCAGGCCGGCGCGCGCCACCGCCGTCGAGATCTGGCCCAGCATGTTGGGGACGTTGGCGTTGGCGATACCGATTCGGTAGGGTGACTCTCGCTCCATCACGACGTCGGGAAAGTTCACCGCGTTGCGCACGTTGCCGTGCTCCAGGTAATCACGGACCTGGGCCGCGACCATGACCGCGCAGTTGTCTTCGGCTTCGCGGGTCGATGCGCCCAGATGGGGAAGAGCTACCACCCCAGGGTGGCGATTGAATAGAGCATTGGGGAAGTCGCACACGTAATAGCGCAGCCGCTTGGCCTCCAGCGCGTCCAGGACGGCTCGGGCATCGACCACTTCGTCGCGGGCAAAGTTGAGCAGAATCGCGCCGTGCCGCATCAATGCGAGGCGCTTCGCGTCGATCATGTGGCGCGTGGCGGGCAGAAGCGGTACGTGCAGGGTGACGAACTCGGAGGTTCTCAGCACCTCCTCGATGCTCTGCGCCTTCTTCACCTGGGACGGCAGACTCCAGGCCGCCTCCACGGTGATCTCCGGGTCGTAGCCGAGCACGGACATGCCGAGCTTGATCGCAGCGTCGGCAACCAAGCTACCGACGTGGCCCAGCCCGAGGATGCCGAGGCAGCGATGCGGTAGCTCGATGCCGGCGTAGTGTTTCTTGTTGTCTTCCGCCAGGCGGCTCAACTCTGCATCCGATCCATGCAGGCCCTCGACGAAACGCACGGCGGGGACCAGATTACGGGCGGCGACCAGGAGCGCGGCGAGCACGAGCTCTTTCACCGCGTTGGCGTTGGCTCCGGGCGCGTTGAACACGGGAATGCCGCGCCGGCTCAATGCGTCCACCGGGATGTTGTTGGTGCCGGCACCGGCGCGCCCGACCGCCTTGACCGACTGCGGGATCTCCATCGCGTGCATGTCCTGGGAGCGAACCAGGATCGCATCGGGCCGCTCGACCTGAGGCCCGACCTCGTAGCGCGCCGGCGGCAACAGCTTCAGGCCGGCGTGCGAGATCGAGTTCAGGGTGACGATGTGGAGCTTCTCAGCCATGCTGTCGCTCGAATGCGCGCATGAAGTCGGCGAGCTTGCGCACTCCTTCGATCGGCATGGCGTTGTAGATCGATGCGCGCATGCCGCCCACGGAGCGATGGCCCTTGAGCTGTGTCAGGCCATGTTGCTCAGCCTGCTTCAGAAACGCCGCGTCCAGCTTGTCATCGTGCAACGTAAACGGTACGTTCATCCGCGAGCGATCCGACTTGTCGACCGGACTGCGATAGAACTGCGTCGCATCGAGCAGATCGTACAGCAGGTTCGCCTTAGCCAGGTTGATCTGTTCCATGCGCGCCAGACCGCCGTTGCGCTTGAGCCATTGGAACACGAGACCCGCCACGTAGATCGCATAGGTCGGCGGAGTGTTGTACATCGAGGCGTTGTCCGCCTGCAGTTTGTAATCGATCACCGACGGGGTTCCCGGTTGCGCCTCACCGAGCAGCTCCTCGCGCACGATGACGATGGTGAGCCCAGCCGGCCCGATGTTCTTCTGCGCCCCGGCATAGATCAGCTCGAACCGGCTGACCTCGAGCGGCCGGGAGAGCAGGCTGGAGGAGAGGTCGCACACGAGCGGGACGCCTTGGGTGGCCGGGATCCAGTGGAACTCCACCCCGCCGATGGTTTCGTTCCCGGTGTAGTGGATGAACGCCGACTCCGGGTCGAGCCTCCAAGCGGACTGCTTGGGCGCGTAAGTGAAGTTGCGGTCCTCGCTGCTCGCAGCGATGTTGACGGTGCAGAACTTCTTCGCTTCGCTGATCGCCTTTTTCGCCCACTCTCCGGTATGGACGTAATCGGCCTTCCGCTTGCCGCGCAGCAGGTTCATCGGGATGGCAGCAAACTGCAGGGTCGCGCCGCCTTGCAGGAACAAGACCCGGTAACCTGGCGGAACAGCGAGCAGCTCACGCAGATCCTTCTCGGCGGCCTCCGCGATGGAGATGAATTCCTTGCCGCGATGACTCATCTCCATCACCGACATGCCGCAGCCATGCCAATCCAGCATCTCGTCGCGGGCTTGTGCCAGCACTTCCTCGGGCAGCACCGCGGGTCCGGCGCTGAAGTTGTAGACGCGCATGGGGTGTGGGCTCGCTACTGTTGCGGTTCGGAGCCGGTGCCGTCGCCGTCAGGGAGCGAGTCCGGGGCTTCCGGACTGGCGGCGGCCGCGCCACCGTTGTCGTCCGAGTGGCCGTTCTCCACCGTCTCCACGACTTTCTCCAGTCCGGCCAGTTTCTCGTCCGGCCCCAGGTTGATCAGGGTCACACCTTGCGTGGCGCGGCCCATTTCGCGGATCTCGGCCACGCGCGTGCGGATCAGCACGCCGCCGGTGGTGATCAGCATGATCTCGTCCTCGGGCTGGACCAGCTTGGCCGCGACCACCTTTCCGTTGCGCGGTGTAGTCTGGATGGCGATCATGCCCTGAGTGCCGCGTCCATGGCGAGTGTACTCGGTGACCGGCGTGCGTTTCCCGTAGCCGTTTTCCGTCGCGGTGAGCACGGACCTGGTCTGGTCCTCCGCCACGACCAGGGAGATCACCTGCTGTCCCACGCCCAGCGCCATCCCGCGCACGCCGCGTGCGGTGCGGCCCATCGGGCGCACGTCCTGCTCGCTGAACCGCACTGCTTTGCCCGCGTCCGAAAACAGCATGACATCGTGATTGCCTTCGGTCAGAGCCACGCCCACCAGATAGTCGGCCTCATCCAGCTCCACGGCGATGATGCCGCTCGGCCGCGGGCGGGAGAATTCGGACAACGGTGTCTTCTTCACCGTACCGCTCGCCGTGGCCATGAACACGAAGTGCCCGTCGTCGAAAGCCTTGACCGGGAGGATCGCATTGATCTTCTCCCCCTCGTTGAGGCTTAGCAGGTTGTTGATCGGCCTGCCTCGAGCGACGCGCCCGCCCTGGGGAACCTCGTACACCTTGACCCAATACACCCGCCCGCGGCTCGAGAAACACAGAATGTAGTCGTGCGAGTGCGCGACGAACAACCGCTCGATAAAGTCGTCTTCCTTGGTTGCAGTCGCCTGCTTGCCGCGCCCTCCGCGCTTCTGTGCTCTATAGTCGGCCAGCGGCTGGGACTTCATATATCCGGCGTGCGACAGCGTCACCACCACGTCGGTGGGCGCGATCAGATCTTCCAGGTTCAGGTCTTCGGCGTTGAGCTGAACCTCGCTGCGGCGCTTGTCCGCATACTGCACCCTAACCTGTGTCAGTTCGTCCGCGATGATGGCGGTGATGCGCTGCGGCTTGGCCAGGATGTCGAGCAGGTCGGCGATGGCGTCCATCACTTCCTTGTATTCGCTCACGATCTTGTCCTGCTCCAGTGCCGTCAGGCGCTGGAGCTGCATCTCCAGGATGCGCTGCGCTTGGGCCTCTGAGAGCCGATAGCCGTCGGGTTGCAACCCCAGCTCCTGCGCCAAACCCTCCGGCCGGACCCGAGGTGCATCGGCCCGCACGAGCATCTCCTCGACCAACTTGGAGCGCCACAGCCGCCCCATGAGCTGCTGTTTTGCCTCTGCTGGAGAGGCAGACTCCTTGATCAGGAGGATGATCTCGTCGACGTTGGACAGAGCCACCGCCAAACCTTCGAGGATGTGCCCGCGTTCGCGCGCTTTGCGCAACTCGTATACGGTGCGGCGGGTCACCACCTCTCGGCGGTGCCTCAGGAACAGCTCCAGCAGGTCCTTCAAGCTGAGCAGCTTCGGCTGGCCGTCGACCAAGGCGACCATGTTCATACCGAAGGTGTCCTGCATCTGCGTCTCTTTGTACAGATTGTTCAGGACCACTTCGGGCAGCTCGCCGCGCTTGAGCTCGATCACCACACGCATCCCGGACTTGTCGGATTCGTCCCGGATCTCGGCGATCCCATCCAGCTTTTTCTCGCGCACCAGCTCGCCGATTCGCATCAGCAGGTTGGCCTTGTTGACTTGGTAGGGCAGCTCGTCGATGACGATGGCAGAGCGGCTGCCTTTTTCCGGCTCCTCCACATGCGTGCGAGCGCGGATCACGATGCGGCCGCGACCCGTCCGATAGCCCTCCTTCACCCCTTCTGTGCCATAGATGATTCCGGCCGTCGGAAAGTCCGGCGCCGGCACGTGCGCGATCAGCTCGTCGACGGTAAGCTCCGGGTGGGCCAGCAGCGCCAGCGCCGCATCGACCACCTCTCCCAAGTTATGCGGCGGAATGTTGGTCGCCATGCCGACGGCGATACCCGAGGAGCCGTTGATCAGGAGATTGGGGATCTTCGCCGGCAGTGCCGTCGGCTCGCGCTCCTTGCCGTCGTAGTTGGGAACGAAGTCGACAGTCTCCTTGTCGATGTCCGCGAGGATCTCCGAGGCGATGCGCGACATCCGGCACTCGGTGTAGCGGTAGGCGGCAGGGGCATCCCCGTCCACCGACCCGAAGTTCCCTTGCCCATCGATCAACATGTAGCGCATGGAGAAGTCCTGCGCCATGCGCACGAGCGCCTCGTAGGTCGCGGTGTCTCCATGCGGGTGGTACTTACCGAGCACCTCCCCGACGATACGGGCGCACTTCACGTACGGCCGGTTCCAGACGTTGTTCGCCTCGTGCATCGCGAACAGCACGCGCCGATGCACGGGCTTGAGTCCGTCGCGGACGTCAGGGAGTGCGCGCCCGACAATCACGCTCATCGCGTAATCGAGGTACGAGCGGCGCATCTCCTCTTCGAGGCTAACGGGCAGGGTCTCTTTTGCGAACTGATCCATGATCCTTCAGAAGGGAGCGGCGCGTTGGGCCGGCGCTTGCGATCAGCGCCGCCGCTCAGGGCGAGCGCGGCGCGCGGCCGAAGCCAAATTTGATAATTTTATCATGCTGATGCCTCGATGCCGAAGGACACAACGCGGATCGCCTTACGCGGCCCTGACGCGCGCCGCGGCGTGGCACGCCGTGTGACGCCGGCCCCCGACCGCGCAGCCACCAGCGGATTTCGACGCTCAACGGCAGCCTCGCTAACCGTCGTCCCATCGATGGCGCCACTCCTGGCCATTTGAGGTCGCGCGGGGAGACGGTGAGGCCTAATGGGGGTGGTCGCGCCGACGGACTCCCGGCTGCCGAGCCGGAATCGAGCGGAACGCGCTTGTGCCGGCGTCTTCTACCAGCAACTGCGCTGCGGTAGGCGACCTAGGCCTCAACTCTGCACCGCAAGCATCAATCTTGCTTCCCGTTTGACCGTTTTTTGCGCCATTGGGGCCTGCCTTGTCCGGGCTGGCCATTCTTGGCCCGCCGGAACGCACGGCTGTGGCGCCTTCGACACAAGACACGACAGGAGGTTGATGTGCAGGTGCAAACGAAACTGAGCCGGATCTCGATGTTACTGATAGCGGCCTGCCTCTCTGCCTGCGCCACGCAAACCGAACGCGGAAGTTCGGGGGCAGGCGCCCAGGGACGCACGGTGGCGCCGTCCGCGCAACCGAAGACCGCCGAACCCGCGCAGCCGCCGGCGCAATGGCAGCCCCCAGCGGAGCAACAGGAAGGCACCGCCAAGGACGACGGCATCACCGCGTCCAGCCGGTACCACGAGGAAGATCCAGGCGCCGGGAAGGACGACGGGATCACCGCGCAGAGCCGCTACCACGAAGAGGAGGAAGGTGCCGCCAAGGACGACGGGATCACCGCACAGAGCCGATATCACGATGAGGAAGAGGGCGCGGCGAAGGACGACGGGATCACCGCGCAGAGCCGCTACCACGACGAGCAGGAAGGCGTGGCCAAGGACGACGGGATCACCGCGCAGAGCCAATACCATGACGAAGAGGCGGGCGCCAAACCCAAAGAGGACATCCTGGCGCATGACGTCTACGGTGAGGACGATTCCGGCAAGGCACCGGAGGAGCATGTAGGCCAACCCAAAACCTATTCCGCAGACGAGGCCGACCAGGCTGAGGCCGCTCCCGAGGAGCCGCAAAAGCAGCCGCAGGCGCACACGGAAGTGGCCGAGGCTGAGCAGTCACGGCCGGCGACGGTGCTCCCGCTCACCGTGACCGTAGAGACAAATCCACTGTTCGACTTCGACAAGGCGGCCGTGCGCACCGATGCGAAGACGAAGCTCGACAGCTTGATCCAGCAACTCGACGGCATCCCCTATGGAGACATCGTGGCCGTGGGCTTCACCGATCCCATCGGCGCGGCGATGTACAATCATAGGCTCTCCGAGCGGCGCGCCTCGTCCGTCAAGGCATATCTCGTGAGCCGGGGCATTTCCGCGGACAAGATCAAGGTTGAAGGACGTGGAGAGACAGAGGAGTATGCAAGCTACGAGGGTTGCGGTGGATTGCGCAAGCAAAAGCTGATTACCTGCATGCAGCCCGACCGTCGCGTGGAGGTAACGGTCAGCGCCCAGAAGGTGGAATAGTCGAAACCTTTCGGTCGCGATCGCGCAGCCCCGCGTCAGCGGGGCTTTTTTTTGGACATGAATCCGTCTGACCGTCACACAGCCGATCTGATCCTAACTGCCCGTTGGGTCGTCCCGATGGAGCCGACGGGCCTGCTATTGGAAGATCACGCGGTGGTGATCAAGGACGGACGTATCCAAGCGCTGCTGCCCGCATCGGAGGTACGCCACAACCACACTGCAGCACAGACAGTCAACCTGCCCCGCCACATCCTGCTCCCCGGCCTCATCAACCTGCATACCCATGCAGCGATGAGCCTGATGCGGGGGCTCGCCGATGACCTGCCGCTCATGCAGTGGCTGAACGAACATATCTGGCCAGCGGAGGGCAGACATGTATCGCCCGACTTCGTCTACGACGGGACGCTGCTTGCGTGTGCGGAGATGATCAAGGGAGGTGTCACCTGCTTCAACGACATGTACTTCTACCCGGCGCATGCTGCGCGTGCCGCGCTGGACGCGGGCATGAGGGCGGCGATAGGCATGATCTGCATCGAGTTCCCCACCGCATACGCGTCCGACGCCGAGGACTACCTGAGCAAGGGGCTCGCTACACGAGATGAATTCCGCTCGGAGCCGCTGCTGTCGTTCTGCCTCGCACCGCATGCTCCCTATACCGTGAGCGACCGCAGCTTCGGGCAGATCGCGATGTATGCGGCCGAGCTGGACGTGCCAGTCCACATGCATGTGCACGAGACCGAGGACGAAATCCGAGAGAGCGTCACTCGGTTCGGTGTGCGTCCGGTCGAGCGGCTACACCGCCTCGGCTTGATCGGCCCGAACCTGATCGCAGTACACAGCGTGCACCTGGCCGACGATGAGATCGAGCTGCTCGCCGCGCAGGGTGCCAGTGTGGCCCACTGCCCCTCCTCCAACCTCAAGCTCGCCAGCGGAATCGCCCGCGTCGGCCGTTTCGTGGAAGCCGGACTCAACACCGGCATAGGCACCGACGGCGCGGCGAGCAACAACCGTCTCGACTTGTTCGAGGAGATGAGGCTCGCTGCGCTGCTCGCCAAGGCCCAGTCGGGCCGAGCCAACAGCGTGCCGGCGGAGGCCGCGCTCCGCATGGCCACGATCGATGCAGCGCGCGCCCTGGGGCTCGACGATCGCATCGGGTCGCTCGTTCCGGGCAAGGAAGCGGACATCTGTGCCGTTCAGCTCGACGGCGTCGCGCTATCGCCCGTCTACCACCCTCTCTCGCATCTGGTATACGCAGCCGCGCGAAGCGATGTCTCGCATGTCTGGGTCGGCGGTCGTTTGTTGCTTGACGAGGGTCGTCTGACCCAGCTCGACGAGACGCGACTGGCCGCAAAGGCTCGGATGTGGCAGGCACAGATCGCGGACTTGGCATGAGCAGCAACGCCGACCCCCAGGAGCTGCAGAAGTTCGACCGGCTCGCACACCTGTGGTGGGACCCGCACGGCGAGTTCAAACCGCTGCACGATATCAACCCGCTGCGGCTGCGCTGGATCGACGAGCGCGCGCAGCTTGCTGGAAAACGCGTCCTCGATGTCGGGTGCGGCGGGGGCATCCTGTCCGAGAGCATGGCGGCATTGGGCGCGGACGTGGTGGGCATCGACCTCTCGGAGCGAGCGCTGAAGGTCGCCGAGCTGCACCTACTCGAGAGCGGCAGGAGAGTGACCTATCGCAAGGCCGCGGTCGAGGAGTTGGCGCGCGAGCAGGCGGGTGGATACGACGTGGTGACGTGCATGGAAGTGCTCGAGCATGTCCCGGACCCCGAGAGCCAGGTGAGCGCCTGCGCGCGGCTGCTCCAGCCCAACGGTCACGCTTTCTTCGCGACGCTGAACCGCAATCTGAAGTCGTTCCTGTTCGCGATCGTCGGCGCCGAGTATGTCTTGGGCCTGCTGCCGCGCGGCACGCATGAGTATGCCAAGCTGATCAAGCCTTCGGAGCTCGCGGCTCTCTGTCGTACAGCCGGACTGTGTGTCGAGCACATCGTTGGGATAAGCTACAACCCGATCACCAAGGCGTACGCGCTCGGTCCTGACCCCGATGTGAACTACATTCTGCATGCGAGGGCCGGGTAAGCTCTGCGTCAGCGACGCACTGAACTCTCCGTACGCGTCGTGGTCTTGGGGTAAGCACAGTCCACCGCTCCAACTCACAAGATAACAGGAGGGCTCATGAGCTACAGAAGGTCGTTCATCCTTGGCCTGGCTGCTGTCGTCGTAACGCTGAGTGGCTGCATACCGAGACCGCAACCGGTGCGCCTTTCCCCACCCGTCAATGCAGCGGCAGGCGTCGGCCAGGGCGCGACCGTTGGGGTGGCCGTGGTCGATGTCCGCCCGGACCAGAAGCTGGGGATCATCACCGACGCGCACGAGGATAAGGTCCCGGTTACCGTCGGTCGCGAGGAGACCGCGGGGATCTACAAGAGCGTCACGCAAGCCCTGACCCGCATGGGCTTCAAGACGAAGCCCCTCGCCGACGACGATCCTGTGGGCCTGACCGTGGAACTGCGGGAGCTGAGCCTGAATGAGTTGTACCAGACAGGCAGTTACGACGTCGCGCTCAAGGCGGTCCTCTCCGCCAGTGCCCGCAATGGGGTCGACACCTACGATCGCGAATTCACCGTGAATCAGCACAAGACCGCAGGCGGGCCGACGACACAAGCCGAGACCACAAAAATGGTGAACGACGCGGTGGGCCTCGCGCTCTCGGATATGCTTGCCGACCAGGACTTGACCGCCCTTCTGCGCCGCTAGCAGGCCACTGACAGCCTTTTGGAGATCGGTCGTCAAGCCGGGATGATCCGGGCGGTATTGCTCGACCTGGACGGCACGCTGGCGGACACCGCGCCGGACCTCGGTCTGGCGCTCAACCTCCAGCGATCCTCTCGCGGCTTGGCCCCGATCCCCATCGAGGCACTGCGCCGCTACGTATCGCAAGGGGCGCGGGGTATGCTCTACGTCGGTTTCGGCCTCACGCCCGAGCAAGCGCGATACGGTGAACTCCGGGATGAGTTCCTCGATCTGTATGCGCGCAACATAGACTCCGGGACGCGACTGTTCCCAGGCATCGCCGACCTGCTCGACGCGCTCGATGCACGAGACATCGCATGGGGTGTAGTCACCAACAAGGCCGAGCGGTTCACGTTTCCACTGTTAGAGTCCCTCGGCCTGCGGCAGCGCGCCGATTGCATCGTCGGTGGCGACACCTGTGCACGTGCCAAGCCCCATCCCGATCCGCTTCTGGAAGCCGCCCGCCGCCTCGGTGTAGAGGCCGGCGCCTGTCTGTATCTGGGCGACGATGAGCGCGATGTCCAGGCCAGCCGGGCCGCCGGGATGCTCGCCGTGGTCGCGATGTACGGCTATTTGGGAGACGGGAATCCTCCCGCGCAATGGAACGCGGATGCCTATATTGCGCATCCGACGGAGCTCTTGAAGCTGCTCGCCTCGCCACCACTTATGGGATAATTCCTCGCTGGATCTTGGTGTTAAGTCGAACGCCGGGGTCCAAGAAACGGACATGGGGGCGACCTGGTTTCGACGTGGGTCGCGAAGCAGCGCAGTGCATGCCAAGGTCCAGTCACCTTGTAAATCCGCTGGAAACCTATAGTCGCCAACGACGACACCTACGCTCTGGCCGCCTAACACCGGCTAGACTCTGCCCCGGTTTTCTCATGGGCCGGTTTGGATCCCGCAAGGGTGAAGAGCGCAGAGTCATGAACATGAGATCGTGCCGTGGTGGGCTACTTGCCCCGGCATCAAATCGTCAGGTAGCTCGCCCGACAGCAGCCCGCCGGCCGGCGGTTGAAGGGTTAAATCAAACGGCCTGGCTAAGCATGTAGGACTGACTGTAGAGGACTTGCGGACGCGGGTTCGATTCCCGCCGCCTCCACCATCTAAATCAATGACTTACGCTGGATTTGGGACCGTGTGTACCAGCTATGCCATTGATTTGTCGTGCTATCGTTCGGTAGCCCGAGCGTTCCAGTCATGAATTCCCGCGGCCATGGAGCCGATCCAGCCCCTCGAATTTGCTAGCTCTACTGCCGGCATGAATGTGGCACCCGACGTATTTCCGGGCCTATGGCGAGCGGAGGTTGCAATCCGCGTCTGGCTTGGAGCATTACCTGCCATCCCGAGAATCGAGACGGTTGAGACTGCCTGCGAGGTGGCTGTGACGTAGCAGTTGCTATTCAGTGCTGTGGCCTGGCGGGAGCGGCAGGGACCGACCCCATATCGGCCATACGGCGGCTGAGATTGCTCGCCCGACAGCCGCCATTCGCAGCATCACCGCAACAGCGCTGCTACGTAAGCATTCGTTCGACGCCAGTCAGCAGCCATTCGCCCTGAATCCATGGGCTGAACGCGCCTGAGGCGCGTTACGCGGGCGGGAATCTCCGGCAAAGTAGCCGGCACAAGCATGATGGAGAAGACCGCGGGACGACGTTGACGAGGCTGGCATGCGCGGCCACCATAGCGCATCGTCGCCAACGCCCAACTAGGCGGCGGACTCGTTGGAGAGGCCTGGCCCGCTCTGGAATGGGTGGTCAACGGCGCCGTTCAGAGCTTTCAAGGGGGTCTCATGGCTGAGAGCGACAAGGTGTTCGCGGGCTCGATCCCGAAGTTCTACGACACGCTGATGGTCCCCCTGATCTTCGAGGCCTATGCCGCCGACCTCGCGGAGCTTGTCGCTGCCTCCTCGCCCGGCTCGGTGCTTGAAACGGCGGCCGGCAGCGGCGTGGTCACGCGGGCGCTTGCGCCAAAACTCAGCGCCGACGCGTGCTACGTGGTGACCGACCTCAACCAGCCCATGCTCGACTATGCCGCCACCCAGCAGGGGTCGGATAGCCGTATCGAATGGCGGCAGGCAGACGCGCTCGATCTGCCGTTCGAAGATGCCTCGTTCGACGTCGTTTGCTGCCAGTTCGGCGCGATGTTTTTTCCCAACCGGGTCGCCGGCTACGCCGAGGCGCGTCGCGTGCTGAGGCCAGGCGGGCGCTTTGTCTTCAGTGTCTGGGACCGCATCGAAGAGAACGCCTTTGCCGACGACGTCACCAATGCCGTCGCCGCGCTGTTTCCGCACGACCCTCCGCGATTCCTCGCCCGCACGCCGCACGGCTATCACGATATCGCACTGATCCGCGAGGAATTGAGCCGCGCAGGGTTCGCCGAAATCGAGATCGAGACGCGCGAGGAGGTGAGTCGCGCGCCCTCGGCACGCGACGCCGCCACCGCCTATTGCCAGGGAACGCCGCTGCGCAACGAAATCGAGGCGCGCGACGCCAGCTTGCTTCAGCTCGCTACGGACCGCGCGACGGAGGCGATCGCCAGGCGCCATGGCGAAGGCCCGGTGGCCGGCAAAATTCGGGCGCATGTGATCGTGGCGGCGGGATAGCGGAGTCGCGGCGCAAGGCTGTTGCAAGCCCGACCGGCATTTGCGATAAGCGCGGGCATCGGAGGCGCGGTGCGCCTTTGCCCGTGCGCACCAGAAAGCAGCCCGCCAAGACGAAATGCCCCGAGCTTGGGTTCTCGGGCATGCAGCCGACGCACGCGCTTCATCGCGGCAACTATGGCCTAGTGAGATGTCAGGAAGCCGCCTGTGGCCAGCGGCTGGAACTGGCCGAGGCTGTGTCAAAACGTGCGGCCGTCCGCCAGCGGTGGGAGCAGCCTCCACTCGGATTCTCACGACCACAGCTCAAGTGGGATGCAGATGTCATGCGAGGGAGGAGTATCAAGGCAGAGTGGGGAAAATCCTCGACCAGATCTCAAAGTCAGGAGTTTTCACACAAGCTCCGCCGATCAGCGCCACTCGTGGGCAGGACGCGTTGCCTTATGACACGGCATTTGGGAGCTTGAGCGCACCGCAACTGTCATTGAGACGGACCACCTGCCACGTCTCGGAGTCCGACTTACGCGCTTGCGGGCTATTGCCTTACTTAGTAGAATAAGGTAATACTAATTCCAGAATGTAAGAACCGCAATGAGCTATGCCACGATCACCAGTAAAGGCCAAACCACGATTCCCAAAGAAATCAGGGATCAATTCAACCTCCGGCCTGGCGACAAAGTCTTCTTCTTCGTGAACGAGGCAGGCCGCATCGAGATCCAGCCGTTCATCGATATCACCGCAGTCAAGGGCCTGCTGAAGCGCCCCAAGGCGAAGGCAGCCACGCTCGAGCAGATGAATGAAGCCCCGCGGCAAGCGGCAAGACGTCGGTTCAAACGGGCGGCCTAATGGTCGGACTAGATACCAACGTGGTGGTTCGCTACCTCACGCAGGACGAGCCACGTCAGTGTCAGGCGGTCAACGATCTCTTTGAACGCACGGCGCGCTCAGAAGAGGTCGCATTTTTGATCAATCCCATCGTCCTGGCTGAGGCCGCATGGGTGCTCGACAGCGTGTATCGCTATGCGCGAGTGGAGATCGCCAATGCGCTCACGCTGCTGCTAGCGGTACGACAGATCCAAGTCGAGCCGCGACAAGCGATCAAGTGGGCACTGGATGCGTTCGCTTCCGGCGAGGCCGATTTCGCTGACTATCTGATCTCCGCGTTGAACCGCGAGCAAGGATGCGAAGCGACGCTTACGTTTGATAAGAAGGCGGCGGCTTGCGCGGGATTTTCTCTGCTCACCGCCTAGCGAGAACCTGACCTCGCCGACCGCAGAGATCAGTGATGAAGGGGTCGCGGAACTCAACCGCACGTGCGGCTCGGGACCATCGCGGGACCATTGCGGGGAAACGAGGGGACTCTAAGGGCAGACTCCTCTTGTAACTCATTGGTATGCTTCCCCTGCCATCCCCTATGGTCCCCGCGCCAAAACGCCTGTGCGGGTTCGATTCCCGCCGCCTCCACCACCAGCTCAACGGCTCGATGTAATTCTGGGGCCATTCCCGCCCAGGCGGTCCCAGTGAAGTTCACTGGATCGTTCGCTCTGCTGAGCATTCCAGTCGATTCCTTCTGCGGCAACGAGCCTCATCCGGGCTCTCCAACTCACCTACATCCTGCCGGCGCGAATGTCGCGGCCCTCCCGGCGCGATGTATTGCCGGTTGGAGCTTGGCCCCGCTAGGACGCGCCACCCTTGGCCGGCGCAGACCGGCGATGACTACCGGCTGCGCGCGCCTGCGACCCTATGCAGCATCGCATCCCTCTTCTGTTGCACCGACTCGTGCGTCGGTAAAGAAGAGTGCGTGACTCGCGTCACGCGAGGTGAGGTTCCGAAGCTATCCAGTGAGCGTTTGATCCAAACAGTGGCTTAGCAGCCGTTCAGCAAACGCTGGCTCCGCATCCCATTGCCATTTGCTCCGCTGCGCTGTCGCCGGCAGCTCGGTAGGCGCGCACGTCGTACGGATCGGCCATTGCCGCGATCACCCGCCTCGGGTTCTCGACGTTCAGCCGCGAGTGACCGAAACAGACGTTGTCGATGAGGAGAAGATCGCGCGGCTGCCAGGGAAACGCGATGGCGTTCTCCCAGGCGGCACGCTGAATTTCCTCTGTTTCCTCTCGGGAGAACGCTTGCCCGTTCCCCCACAGGACCTGGAGAAAGGTGTTCTTCTTTGCGTACTCCCAGCGCACGAAGAGCTCTAGCGCCGCGCGCTGGATCGGGTGGTACCGGTCTCGGAAATGCCGAAACATGTAGCGGAAGGAGTCGGCGTTGAACAGCGTGATGCTGAGTCGTTTCTTCCGGTGCACGGGGTCGACCACCATCGCGGGGAGGCGCAGCTCAGTGGCGAGGTTCCCGTTGCTCTCCCACTGATAGCGCATGCCCTCCGAGTCGAGATATGCTTCCACCTCGTCCCGGTTCGTCGTCTGAAATGCCTCGCTCCAGGTTTTCCTGAAGTTCAACGCGGACCTGCGATTGTAAAAGTACCGGCGGTAGAGGAGCCCGCGCGTTTCCAGCATGTCGCGAAGCGCGGGGCTTAGCGACTCCCACACCAGCGAGCAATCGAACAACGGCGTCTCGCCGTAGCGACGTGCCGGCTGCATGCAGAAGAACGCGATCATGCCCGGACGCGTGCTCTGGTAGCAGAATTCGGTGTGGAATCCGATGATGAACGGTGCCGGAGCGGCGGTTGACTCGAACGTCTTCTGGGTGATGTTGGCGCGAGGGGAGGCCCCACCGTAGTTGGTGGTGTAGAGGTTGTACCCCAGTGCCTCCAGCGCGTCCTGAAGGTCCTGAGGAGTCTCGATTGGCAGTCCCCGAAGCAGAATCACACCGTTGCGGCGGACGAGCTGGCGGACAGGTTCCGCGTGCTCCCGAAAGTACGCCATCACGTGCGCTCGGGTTGTGCCGGGGCTAGTGTTCGCCCGCACGACGAAAGGCAACCCCGACGCTTTGGATTCGAAGCTCAGCTCGTTCGGATGCAAGGATTCGAGGACCAGCGGGCTCATTGCGTCTCCCGCGTCTCCCGGTCAGCCGCCGTGCTCTTGACGGCTAATGCCATCCGCAGGTGACCGAATGGCTTGCCTGCCGCGCGGCCGTCGGATCCGATCAGATAGCGTTCGGTGAACGCGCCCGGCCCCAGGTCTTCTCGGACAGTCAGACCAAACGCCCCCAAGTACGGACCCAGCTCACCCGCGCCGAGGCCGAAATGAAAGGGCTCTGCGTTTTTTTGGAGCCATCTGCGCACCTGGCGCCCGCCGTAGGTGCTGTCATCGCCCTCGACGAAGGACCTGAGCGCGTAGTCGAACGCGATCGAGCTGCCCGGAGCGCAGCTGGAAATCAGAGCGAACGTCTCTCGGACCGCGGATTCGCGCAGGAAGTAGCTCACACCCTCCCAGAGCACGAACGTGCGGCGTCGGCAATCGAACCCCGCCTGCGCCAGCGCCGTGAGGAGTGACCCTGACTTGAAGTCATGCGAGACGTAGACGACGTTCGGGGCTGGCTCCAGGAGCCCTTTCCGCATGCGATCGAGTTTGACCCGTTGCGTCGCCGCGAGATCCATCTCGAACACCCTGACATGCGCGAGCAGTGTCCGAAACCGGTGCGCCCGGGTGTCGTACCCCGCTCCCAGGATCGCGACCTGCTCGACATTGCCGGCCAAGGATCCGAGCAGATGTTCATCCATGAATCGCGTCCGCGCCAGAAAGTAGCAGTACCCGCCGGGGGACAAATATTCCGTCAGGTGTCTCGAGATGGGCGATGGAAGGGCGAGGACGAGCGCGTATTTCCCCGTAACGAATTTGCGCGCCAAGTGGTCCGGGTTCGCGATGGACCGGTCCCCGCTCTTGGCGGCAACAGCCCGCAACGCCGCTACCGCCTCCGCCGATCGGATTGCGTTACGCAGCGGCTCTGGCATCGTCATAGGCATCGACGCGTTTCGCGCGCGCCATGTGCGTGACATAGGCGAGCAGAACATCGCCTTCGGCGCGTCCACCAGTGGAACCCGTGAAGGCGCAACGGGTATCCACAAGGAAGGCGCTCTTGTGATAAGTGAGCCGACTCACCGACAGCTGTCCCGTGAAGCTGCTCGCGTTGATGGGCTCCCGAAATCTCGTCGTGCACTTGAGGATGAGCATGGAAGAGAGTTGATGATCCAGAAACCGCTCGATGGAGATCTTCGGCAACAGCTCCTTGCAATCCTGCGAAAGTCGTGTCGGCGTGCAAGTCCCGAATACCCCGGACTGAACCAAGTGCCCCAACGTGGCGTACGCGAGCTGGTTGAAGCAGATCAGAAACTCCACGGCGTTGAAGTGCCCGGTGCTCTGGATGTAACAGCTGCTGTCGATGCTGAAACTTCCAGACGAAGAAAACAGTGGCCGATTCGCCGGTGCCGGAGTCGACAGGCACAGGTCCGTGAGCGTGGCAGATCTCAGATACACCGTGCCGGTAGGCTGATAGGGCCTGAGAATCCGGGACAGGAAGTCCGGGGCGATTTCGTGAGCGGTGGGTTCGCCGTATTGATTCAGCATGGTTGAACGTTCTCCGGGGTCAGGCATGGGCGCTCCGGTGCGCGAGATGCGCGGCCCCGGGATGCGTCCGCGGACAGCGGGTAGCCGTCGCGAACGATGATGCGGTAGACCAGGGTGTCCTCCTCGATCGCGGGCGCCTCGCGCCCAGGAGCGCTTGCGATCGCGAGCCGACCTGCCTTGTGCGCGAGGAAGCGATTGTCCCAAAGGATGACATCGCCCAGCGTCCATTGGAATTCCGTGATGAAACGCTGCTGCTCGACGAAGTCGAACAGGGCGGCAAGCAGCTCGTTGCCCTCGTCGGTGCCCACGCCCTCGACGCCGATCGTGAATCCTCGAGTCGCGTAGAGGACGTCCGCGCCGGTTACCGGATGGCGTATGACGGCGGGGTGGATGACCGGCGGCTGCGCCTGATGGATCATGGCCAGGATCTCCGTGAGATCCATGCCCACGTCCTGTTGCCTGACCTTGTAGCGCCACTTGCCGCTATGGACCAAACTGCGCCCGCGTATTCGCTGCTTCATCGCCTCGGGCATCTCGCGATACGCCTGTTGCATGTCGATGAACAGCGTGGTGCGGCGAGTGTTGCTGGGAACGATGCGCGGATACAGGACCGTCAGCGGTACAGGGTCCGCTAGAAACGAAGTGTCCGAGTGCCAATAGCCGCCGGTTCTCGCGACGCCGAATTCCTTACCGTCCTTCTTGACGTTGGACGATACGAAGATCAGCGGATAGCCAGGATGGTGGTAGTTGCTCTGCAGATACGGCACCGGATCGCCCAACTGCCCGGCGAGATCGCAGAACTGTTGCTCCGACAACTCCTGTCCCCGGAGGACGACGAGCTTGTGGTCGTAGACGAGCTCCTTGATCTTGGCGAGGTGATCCCTGCGTCCGGCCGAGGCGTCGAAGCTCGTGATCGTGCAGCCGAGCGTCCCGGCTGGGTTTGTGTGCACTCTCATTCTCGATCTCAAACGAGGATGTGGCGAACGAAGTCGAGCCGCGGCGGATGGATGCTGCCGCGCCAAGTCCGGAGCAAATGCTATGACCGGCGAGCGCGGGAGAATATGGCACGGTTCACAGCGTGGACGTGGACTGTGCACGCGCCGGAGTAAGCGAGGCAATCGTGTTAGGGCCGCAACCCATCGATCGGGTTCGGCGGTTAACCTCTGGGGCGCGCGGCCAGAGCGGCCATCTAGATTCGTTCCGCGCGACCTCCGCCCGGATCGACCCGAGACCGGTTCGCTTCCGTACCTTATAATTTACAAAACGGAATCGCCGAACGCGGAGCGGCCGTGTGTGGCCCTGGGTAGGGAACTGCTCGCGCCGTGCCTGTGACCTGCTCCTGACAAAGCATCGGAGTGGTTACTGACTTCGGCGGCAGAGGGTATTACGCATGTAATCGACCGCGTTTCTGTCGGGAACCTGCGGCGATAACTGGTGGCCTAAGTTAAGTTGTGCCGAGGACGTTGCCACCTCTGGAGAGTGTGATGCGGTTGAGGCGAAAGATAGGGAAGGATGGGGCCGGAGTTGGCGCGGTGCTGGTGCTGCTTTGGGCCGTCACCGGCACCGCTGCGACCTATGCTGACAGCGACGTCGTCTACGGAGGACGCTCCGACGCAGCTGGTGCTCCGCTCAAACGCGACGGCGGCAACGACCCGGGAAGCCTTCCGGGAGGCGCTGCGCTCGCCGCACAGTCGGGGAAGCTCGAGAACCAGAGCCTCTACGGTGGGGTGCGTCTGGGTAACGCCCTGGCGGTGGAAGCCGTCCAGAAGCGTCCTTTCGGCGACGCAACCAAGCCCACCGACGAGGCGATCAGCGTGGCCGGGAAGGCGAAGCTGCCCCTGACCGACACGCTATCAGTCACGGGCAAGATGGGCGTGCAGTACGCGCGCTCCGTCGCATCGTCTGGTAACCCCGGAGTAGGCGACGCCGGTGGACCCAACCCGGTGTACGGGCTCGGGCTTGCCTATCAGGCAACGGAAGCAATCGAGCTCCGCGCCGAATCGGAGCATGTCACCCCGCGTCCCGGAGATCCCAAGACGATCACCGGGGATAGCGTGCTGTTCGGGGCGCGCCTTCGCTTTTAGTCCCCCACTGCCCACGCACTCGGCGCGAGCCCAAGGACCCCTCGCTTCTCAGGGCTAGGCCGGACCTACGCGGGTATCGATCGACCCGCGCCTTAACAGCGCGGGCGCCGTTCACGTCCGCGGGCGATAGTCTGCGCGGAGGCAACGGCTCACCGGGTTCCTGCTGCGGCCGGTTGGGCAACCGGCGTTGGTGGGCGGGATGCGGCAGCCCTCAACCGAGCTTCCCGCTCAGCAAGCTTCTGCCGCAGTTGAGGCATCGCCGCCAGCCCCGCACGCTCCCCCTCGAGAATCGCGAGGTGTCGGCTCTGGAAGTCGGTCGCGCTGAGCCTCGAGATGTCGGGCTTCACCACCACATCGGCCTCCGACAGCTCCTGGCTTGCGATCGCATTGCCCATGATCGCGAACGTCTGCAGAAGGATGCTGATCGTGTCCTCGATGCGGCCCTGGCTCGGCTTGGCCGAGATATCCGAGGCGATCACGATGTCTGCACCGAGTCGCCGAGCGGTTCCGACCGGGATGGGACTCACCAGCCCTCCGTCCACGTAGTCACGGCCTGCGATCCGCACCGGCTGGAATATACCGGGGACGGCACTCGACGCCCGCACTGCCATGCCAGTGTCGCCGCGCTGGAAGGCTACCGCTTCTCCGCTTTGAAGGTCCGTCGCGATGATGGCGATCGTGCGGTTGAGCTTTTCGAGCGGGCGCCTGTTGACGGTCTTGTCGACGAACTCCTGCAGCGCTTCGCCTTTGAGGAACCCGCGGTCCGGGACAGACCAGTCGCTGAACATGGATTCGCTCACCTCAAGCGCGACGCGCTGCAATGCGAAGCCATCGTACCCTCCGGCGTACAAGGCACCGACGACGCTGCCCGCACTCGTGGCCACAACGATGTCCGCCTGGATTCCCTGCGACTCCAGGGCCTTGATCACACCGATGTGCGCGAATCCCTTGGCTGCACCTCCACCGAGGACCAATGCGATCTTCGGAGGTGGGATCTTGGTCTCGGGAGCTGGTTCAGGCGGAGGAGTTGCCGGCGCCCCGGTTTGGTCGGGAGGGTGGTCCGGCTTGGTTGCCCGATTCTGAGCACAGCCGGCGACGAGGACCAAACCGATGAGCAGCAGCGCAAGGCGCCCAGACCACCGCGCCATGCTTAGTCTGCCCGCCGCTCAACGCCCCGATGCTCGCTCACATCTGCGCTTGCAGATAGTTCTGCAGGCCAACCTTCGAGATCAGGTCGAGTTGCGTTTCGAGCCAATCCACGTGTTCTTCCTCGCTATCGAGAATGTCCTCGAGCAACTCCCGCGTGACGAAATCGTGGACGGACTCGCAGTAGCCGATCGCCTCGCGCAGCAGCGGGATCGCCTGCATCTCCGACTGCAAGTCGGCTTTGAGCGCCTCGGGAACGTCTTCCCCGATCAGAAGCTTGTTGAGTTGCTGCAGGTTGGGCAACCCTTCGAGGAAGAGGATGCGGTTGACGAGCTTGTCGGCATGCTTCATCTCGTCGACTGACTGCTGATATTCGTATTCATCCAACTTCTTGAGCCCCCAGTTGCGGAACATCCGGGCATGCAAAAAGTACTGGTTGATCGCGGTCAGCTCGTTGGTCAACACTCGGTTCAGATAATCGATGACCTGCCGGTCTGCTTTCATTGCGACCCCTCTGTGCGCGAAAGAGCGACTCGGCGGCATTATAGCCGCCGTCACCCGCGCGACGATCGCGGCGTCGGGCGATGCTCCCGTCGACTGCACTCGAGGAAGGCGTCCGACGCTCAAGTCGCCCGGGCAGGCCCAGGCTTGCGGGCTGCCCGGGAGACGGCTCCGCGCGGCTGTCGGCTATCGGCTCGCAACCGCTCTCTGGGAGCAATCCAAGCAGGCTACTGCGCTCGGCAGTCAAGCCGCTGCGGGCGTCTGAGCCGGGGGTGGGATCTTGAGGGTCGCGTCCAGCACGTCTGCGGCGAAGGCCTGGCAGGCACCACAGCCCGCAGCGACTCCAAGGTTGGCGCGAAGTTCGGACAATGTGCACGCGCCGGCATCGATCGCGTCGCGTAGTTGCCGCTCCGTCACGCCATTGCAGATGCAGATATACACGGGATAGGGCCAAGGATAAGCTAGCGCGAGAAGAGTAAATCAAAATGAGAATGAGTGTCAATAGCGCTAGGGCAGCGTCCAGCGCACGCAATCCGAGGGGAATCTGAGCGATCGGATCTCGTCGGTGGCCCAGAAAAGGCGAGCCTTGCGAATCTCAAATGCTTATAATTCGCATTCACGCCTATCCTGGAACTTCCTTTGGATTCAGAATGCTCCCGCGTGCGCTCGCAATGCTGATCGCGCTGTCCGTAGCTTCACAAAGCGCCCTGGCTGGCGCCGATGCGCAGCGGCCTCCGCCCACTGAGACAGTTCTCCATCTGCTCGATTACGTGAGCGTGGAGTACCCCCAGTTCGTCCGTGCCGGCGAGGTGCTGAACGCGGCGGAATACGCCGAGCAAGTGGAATTCGCCGATCAGATTGAGCAGACGGTCCGCGGGCTGCCTCCGGCCCCGCACCGTGACTCGATCTTGTCTCGGGCCGCGCAGCTGAGCGAGCTGATCAAGACGAAAGCGGATGGCGGCACCGTAAGCAGCACCGCACGGGAATTGCAGCGCAGCCTGATCTCCGCCTATCACGTCGTTGTGACCCCAAGGCAGGTTCCAGATCTCACGGACGCGGCGCAGTTGTACGCGGCTCACTGCGCCGCCTGCCATGGTCAAGAGGGCAACGGCGCGGGCCCGCAGGCCGCGCACCTGAGCCCGCCGCCGACAGACTTTCGTGACACTGCACGCCAGGACCAGCGCAGTGTCTACGCGCTGTACAGCACCGTCACGCAAGGCGTCGAAGGCACTGCGATGATCCCTTTCAGCACGCTCAGCGAAGAGCAGCGCTGGAAGCTCGCGTTCTACATCAGCCAATTCGCGTCTTCCGACGAGCTGCGTATGCGCGGAGCGGCTGCGTGGGCGGCGGGCGAAGGCCGCAGCACGGTAACGGACATGCCGGCGCTTGTCACGATGACGCCAGCTGATGCCCGTCGTCACGGCAGCGAC
>Ga0335083_10001901_pt1 | contig 28185 bp, 24 predicted proteins | sample Lox_Sample_42_FD_206716 | JGI IMG/M metagenome (GOLD analysis project Ga0335083, IMG submission 206716) | Soil microbial communities from Loxahatchee National Wildlife Refuge, Florida, United States - Lox_Sample_4.2 | ecosystem: Environmental > Terrestrial > Soil > Wetlands | place: USA...
GTGGGCGCGGTGTAGAAGATGTTGACCTTGTGCTTCGCGATCGTCTGCCAGAAGCGGCCGGCATCCGGGTAAGTTGGAATGCCCTCGAAGACGACTTCGGTCGCGCCGACCGCCAGTGGCCCGTAGGCGATGTAGGTGTGCCCGGTCACCCAGCCGATGTCCGCCGTGCACCAGAAGATGTCCGTCGGCTTGATGTCGAAATTCCACTGCATCGTGAGCATGGCCCAGAGAAGATATCCTCCCGAGCCGTGCTGCACGCCCTTCGGTTTCCCGGTGGAGCCGGACGTATAGAGGATGAAGAGCGGATGCTCCGCTCCGACCCATTCCGGCTCGCAGGTGTCGGGCTGCTTCGCGGCGAGCTCGTGCATCCACAGGTCGCGCGGCGGTGAGAACGGAACCTTGCCGCCAGTGCGCTGGTAGACGATTACCTTGCGGATGGCTTCGCAGCCCCCCATCCCTAGCGCCTCGTCGACGATTGCCTTGAGCGCCAGCGGCTTGCCGCCGCGCATCTGCTCGTCGGCGGTAATCACGGCGACCGCTCCGGCATCGATGATGCGCTCCTGCAGCGATTTCGCCGAGAATCCTCCGAACACTACCGAGTGCGTCGCGCCGATCCGCGCGCACGCCTGCATGGCGGCTACGCCCTCGATCGACATCGGCATGTAGACGAGAACCCGGTCGCCCTTCTTGATGCCGAGCGACTTGAGCCCGTTCGCGAGCCGGCATACGCGGTGATAAAGCTCCTTGTACGTGACCCTGGTAACCGCGCCGTCGTCCGCCTCGAAGATGATCGCGGTCTTGTCGGCGTTGCCGTTCTCAAGGTTGCGCTCGAGGCAGTTGTAGGAGACATTGAGGTTGCCGTCGTCGAACCACTTGTAGAACGGCGCCTTCGACTCGTCGAGCACCCGCGAGAAAGGTTTGTGCCACAGCACCTGCTCGCGAGCGAGCCTGCCCCAGAATCCCGAAAAGTCGGCAGCGGCCTCCGCGTTCAGCCGCTCGAAATCCGCCTTCTTGATGTTGGCCTGCGCGCTGAATTCGCGCGGCGGTTCGAACATGCGCGTCTCGTGCGATACGGATTCGATGGTTGCCATGCTTGAAGTCTCCTCGGGAGGGTCCTTGCGTGAGTGGCGCAGGCGCTCTGGCCCACGCCATTTCTGGTTTTGACCGCAGTCTACCGATTCTGTGCCGCGCCGTGCAATCCCGCTGAGCCGCCCTGCGGCGGCCGAGCCGGCGATGGTAGAATGTCCGCTTCCCGCAGCAGCTTCCGCCGATGGAAAACCCGACTGCACGGCAGGTCGGGGACGTTGGCGCCGATCGCCATCGCGACCATGACCACGATCCATCAGCAGGACCTGATCCAGAGCGTTGCCGACGCGCTGCAATTCATCTCCTACTACCACCCGCTCGACTACATCGACGCGCTCGCCCGCGCCTACGAGGCGGAGGCTTCGCCCGCGGCCAAGGACGCCATCGCGCAGATCCTCACCAATTCGCGCATGTGCGCCGAGGGTCACCGGCCGATCTGCCAGGACACCGGCATCGTCGTCGTCTTCGTCACGGTCGGCATGGACGTGCGCTGGGCCGATGCAACGATGTCGGTCACCGGGATGATCAACGAAGGCGTGCGCCGCGCCTACCTCGACCCGGACAACAAGCTGCGCGCGTCAATCCTCGCCGATCCCGCGGGCAAGCGCACCAACACCCGCGACAACACACCGGCAGTCGTGCACTACGATCTCGTGCCGGGTGACACGGTCGAAGTGAAGCTCGCCGCCAAGGGTGGAGGATCGGAGAACAAGGCCAAGTTCACGATGCTCAATCCGTCGGACTCGATCGTCGACTGGATCGTCAAGACGGTACCCACGATGGGCGCCGGATGGTGTCCCCCGGGCATGCTCGGCATCGGCATCGGCGGCAGTGCCGAGAAAGCCATGGTGCTGGCCAAGGAAGCGCTGATGGCGCCGATCGACATTGGCGAGTTGAAGGCGCGCGGAGCCAAGACGCGGCTCGACGAGCTGCGCCTCGAGATCTACGACAAGGTGAATGCGCTCGGCATCGGCGCGCAGGGTCTGGGCGGGCTCTCCACGGTGCTCGACGTCAAGATCCTCGACTATCCCACGCACGCGGCGAGCCTGCCGGTGGCGGTCATCCCCAACTGCGCAGCGACGCGGCATGCGCATTTCATCCTCGACGGTTCGGGCGCCGCGAAGCTCGAGCCGCCGGATCTCGCGCGTTGGCCCGACGTGCGATGGGCGCCGTCACCCGAAGCCCGGCGCGTCGATGTCGATGCGCTCACGCCCGCCGAAGCGGCGTCATGGCAGCCCGGCGAGCGGCTCCTCCTCAGCGGGAAGATCCTGACCGGACGCGATGCGGCCCACAAGCGCATCCAGGAAATGCTCGCCAGAGGCGAGCGGCTTCCGGTCGACTTCAGGAATCGCGTGATTTTCTACGTCGGGCCGGTCGATCCGGTGCGTGAAGAAGTCGTCGGCCCGGCCGGACCGACCACCGCGACCCGCATGGACAAGTTCACCGAGATGATGCTGGGTCAGACGGGCCTGATTGCCATGATCGGCAAGGCCGAGCGCGGACCGGTCGCGGTCGAAGCGATCCGCAAGCACAAGGCGGCGTACCTCATGGCGGTCGGTGGCGCCGCCTATCTCGTGTCGAAGGCCATCCGCGCTGCGAAGGTCGTCGCTTTCGCCGATCTCGGCATGGAGGCGATCTACGAGTTCGAAGTAAAGGACATGCCGGTCACCGTGGCGGTGGACGCGAGGGGCAGGTCGGTGCATGAGACCGGGCCGCGTGAGTGGCAGCGCAGGATCGGCAAGATCCCCGTGATGACGGCCTGACGCGGATGGCCAGGCACCGCTCTCCGCTCGGCGGCGACACCATCGGGCCGCTCAATGCGCCTCCTGTGCGTCTTGGCCTGCGCACCAAGCTCAATGTCCTGGCCATTGGGCTCATCGTCGCCACCGCCATCGGAGTGGCGGCGTTCCTGGTGAATCAGCAGTTGCGCGACGAGCGCAGTCGATTGAGCACCCAGGGGGTCGCCGTCGCGGCCATGGTTGCAGAGGTCGCCGACGAGGCGATCAGCTCAACAGACATGTCGAACGTCGCTTCAGTGCTCGACGGACTGGCGTCGGATCGCGACATCGTCTACGTCGCGGTTCTCGACACCGAGCAGCGACCGTTTGTCTCGCGCGCCTATGCCGGAGGCACCGTGCCCACGACGCCGATCACGTTTCCGGCAGGGGCCAGCACGACGATCGTCGAGAGACAGTCTGCCGGCGGCAGGTATCTCGAAGTCGCGGTTCCGGTCCGTATCCCACCCCGGTTCGGCGCCAGCGCGGCTGCGGATGCCCGCCCGATCATCGGCTACGTCCGGCTCGGCATGAGCTTCGATCCCGGTTTGACGCGGTTGCGCTCGAACCTCGTTGGCGCGCTCAGCGTCGTTGCGCTTGTCGTCGTGATCGGCATCCTCGTGACCTTGCTCCTGACGCGCCGGCTCGTCGCGCCGATCCGCCAGCTGATGCGCGCCGCGCGCGCCGTGGGCGCGGGCAAGCTCGACGTCTACGTTCCGGCCAAGTCGAGCGACGAGCTGGGGCTGCTGACGCACACGTTCAATCACATGACCCAGCGACTGGCCGAATCGCAGGCCGAGGTCGCGACGTACCAGCGCACGCTCGAGGACAAGGTTGCGCTGCGCACCAGGGAGCTGGAGATCGCGACCGCGCAGGCCTACAAGCTCGCGCAGCACGACATCCTGACCGGACTCCCCAACCGTGCGCTCCTCAATCAGCGCCTGAAGCAGATCGTTGCGCAGGCTTCGCGCGACGGCCTGCAGGTGGCCTGTCTCTTTCTCGACTTCGACCATTTCAAACGCATCAACGACACCCTCGGGCACGACGCGGGCGACCAGCTCCTGCAGGCCGTGGCGCAGCGGCTCAGCAGCGCAGTGCGCGAATCGGACACCGTGGCGCGCCTCGGCGGCGACGAGTTCGTGGTGATCCTTCCGGGGCTCGACCCGGCGCACTCGGCATTCGAGGTGATGAGCGTGCTCACTCGCGTGCGCGAATCGTTCCTGGCGCCCTTTCGCCTGGCCGACCAGACGCCCACGCTGACTTGCTCGATCGGTGTCTCCGTGTATCCGGTCGACGCCTCCGATCCGACCGGTCTGATCAAGCAGGCGGACACCGCGATGTACGCGGCCAAGGAAGCGGGCCGCAACGCCTACCGCTTCTACACGGCGGACATGAACGCCCGGGTGCAGGCGCGGCTGCAGATCGAGACCGACATGCGCCGCGGTCTGATGGACGACGAGTTCTTCCTCGTCTATCAGCCGCAGATCGACATGGACACGGGACGCGGCTGCGGCGTCGAAGCTCTGCTGCGCTGGCGCGATCCGGAGCGCGGCGTCATCGCGCCGAACGAGTTCATCCCGATCGCCGAGGAGTCGGGGATGATCCAGGCGCTCGGCGCGCGGGTTCTGCGCGACGCGTGCCGGCAGGTCGCGGCATGGCACCGGCAGAACATGCTGCTGCGTCTGTCGGTCAACCTCTCTGTGGAGCAGCTCCAGCACGACAACTGGCTCGCCGTGGTCGAGGAGGCGCTGCGCTCGAGCGGTCTCCCTGGGCGCTACCTCGACCTCGAGATCACCGAAACCGTGATCATCACCCACCCCGAGAAAGCGGTGTCCACGCTGATGAAGCTGAAGCTAATGGGCGTATCGATCACGATCGACGACTTCGGCACCGGATATTCGAGCCTGTCATACCTCACGCGATTGCCGATCCAGGGCGTGAAAATCGATCAGCGCTTCGTTCACGGCCTGGAGCAGAACCGCAGCGACGAGGCCGTCACGCAGGCGATCATCGCGCTCTCGCGCAGCCTGGGGTTGCGCTGCATCGCCGAAGGCGTCGAGACCGTCGCTCAGTTCGAGTTCCTCAAGCATCACGGCTGCGAGGAGGCGCAGGGCTATCTCATTTCGCGGCCGCTCGAGGAAGCCGAGCTGCGCTCGTGGTGGATGATGCAGGACGAGGAGCACCGCATCGTCGACCGTCAGACCGACATGTGGCGGGCGGGGTCCGGCGGCCTTTGACTTGCAGCAAGGCGCAGCAACTATCGCTCGAGATCCGCCGGGGTGTCGACGTCGCGCAGGATGCCTGTATCCTCGGTGGCGAGCAGTTTCGGCGCATGGCGCGCAAGAACGCTCTTCGCGCCCTCGTCGCCCGTAAGCGCAATCAATTCGGCATAGAGCGAAGCGGCAAATCCGACCGGGTGGCCGCGCGCGCCCCCGCATTCGGGAGCAGCCGCCATCGCGCCCGAGTCGAGTGCCGCTACGACGGCGGCGATCGTCTCGCTTCGCACCCAGGGCATGTCCGCGAGCGCGATGACCCAACCGGCCGCGACCGGCGCCGCGCGCACACCCCAGGCGAGGCTTACGCCCATGCCATCGGCCGCTCCCGGGCAGACGCTGATGCGCGCACCGTGCGACTGCAGAGCGCGGGCGAGCGAAGCATCGCCGGGCCGCACGACGGCGATCACCTCGTCGACGGCCGCGCGCAGATGCTCCAGCGCGGCGATGCCGACGGGCATGCCGCCGTGCAGACGCGCATTCAGCTTGTCCGCGCCGAAGCGTGTCGCGCTGCCTGCGGCGAGGAGCACGCCGACGATCGGCCCGCGTCGCACGAGCGAACCTATTCCGGCAGCAGCCGGAACTTGCCGTCCCTGACTGTCACCAGCACTCGCGCGCGCTCGTCCATGCCGTTGTGATTGGTCGGGCTCATGTTGAACACACCCTGGCAGCCGACGACGTCGCGTTCCTGCTCGAGCGCGTCGCGCAGAGCCACGCGGAACGCTTCGCTGCCCGGCTTCGCGACCTTGAGCGCAACCGGTATCGCGCGCTCGAGAAGCAGACCTGCATCCCAGGTGTTGGCGCCGAAGGTCGCCGGCTTCTGCCCGTACTGCTTCTCATACGCGCCGATGTAGACGAGCGCGACTTTCCTGATCGGATCGGTCTCGGCGACGTCGTCGATCACCAGCATCGAGCCCGCGGCGAGGATCGTGCCCTCCACCTTCTCCCTGCCCAACCGTATGAAATCATCGGTGGCCACTGCATGGGTCTGATAGACGCGTCCCTTGTAGCCTAAATCGTGGAGCGTGGCCTGCGGCAGCACCGCAGGACCGCCGACGGCGGCGATCAGCACGGCATCGGGCTTAGCTCCGACGAGCTTCAACGCCTGCCCGGTGACGCTCTGGTCGGCGCGCGCGTAGCGCTCGCTCGCGACGATGCGGATGCCCGCTTTCTCCGCGAGCGCGCTGAACACCTTGTACCAGTTCTCACCATAGGGGTCGTTGAAGCCGATGAAGCCGATCGTCTTCACGCCGCTCTTCACCATGTGCTTGATGAGAGCACCGGCGATGAGATCGTCATTCTGCGTGGTCTTGAACACCCAGCGCTTCTTCGCGTCGATCGGCTCGACCACCGATTGCGTACCGACCGTGGCGAGCAACGGCACCTTCGCTTCGGCGATGATGTCGAGGATCGCGAACGCGTTCGGCGTCGTGGACGGGCCGATCAGGGCATCGATGTTGCTCTCGCCGATGAGCTTCTTCGCGTTCTGCACCGCGCGGGTAGCGTCGCCGCCGTCCTCGAGCCCGATATACTCGACCGTGGCTCCACCGATCCTCTGCGGAAGCAGCGCGGCCGTGTTCTTCTGCGGAATGCCGATCGCGGAGGTCGGACCGGTCGCCGACACCATCACGCCGATCTTGACCTGCGCCATTGCGCTCGCAAGCGATAATCCGCAGAGCAGTATCACGCCTGTCAGCCTGCCGAGCACGAGCACCCCTCCCCCGAACGAAAGCGCGTCAAAGCGGTCAATGCTAAGGCCAAGGCCCTCATGCGACAAGCCGAGTATTTGCCGCGGAGAGACCGCAGGTTGCGGCGTCCACGGCGCCGCAGTAGAGTGAAGCCGCGCCGGCGCATCGGTCCAGCCGGCGGCCGCGCGCGTCGCACCTCGACGGTACAACCGTACAAGGAGGCCCACGATGAGACGCCGACTGTATTACGTCATGCCCGACCATGCGAGCGCACGCAAGATCATGGACGATCTTCTGCTCGCGCGAATCGAAGAGCGCCATATCCACTGCCTCGCTCGACAGGGAATCCCAATGGAGGGGCTGCACGAAGCGAACGTGCTGCAAAAGTCCGATCTCGTTCACGGTGCGCAGGTCGGGCTGCTCCTGGGCGCGCTGCTCGGCTGCATCGTCGGTGGCGCGATCGTGTGGTATTTCCCCATCGCTGGAATCTGGCAGACCGTAACGGTGCTCGGCGCCACGATCATCGGTGCCTTGTTCGGTATCTGGGCGTCGAGCATGGTCGGCTCCGCGATCCCCAATTCGCGCCTGCGGCCGTTCCAGCCGATGATCGCGGACGGAAACATCCTGGTGATGGTGGACGTGCCGGAGCATCGGACGGAGGAGATCAAGTCGGTCATTGGCGAGCGCCACCCGGAATGCCTGCATTGCGGGCTGGAACCGCACATCCCCGCATTTCCGTAAAGCGCGCAAGCAGCGAGCGGGGGACTCCCCCGGCGGTCCTGCTTAGGGCCCGAAGAACTCGCGTACGCGATCGAACCAGTTCTTGGCGCGTGGGTCGTGCGCGCCGGGATTCTCCGCGTTGATCGCCTCGAACTCGCGCAGAATTTCCTTCTGCCGCGGCGTGAGCTTCACCGGTGTCTCGAGGGCAACGTGGCAGTACAGGTCGCCGTGGACGCTGGTGCGCACGCCCTTGATCCCTTTGTTGCGAAGCCGGAACACCTGACCGGTCTGCGTCTCCGGCGGAATCTTGATCTTGGCGTGGCCGTCGAGCGTCGGGATGTCGATCTCGCCGCCGAGCGTCGCGGTCGCGAAAGAAATCGGCATCTCGCAGTGCAGATCGCCGCGATCGCGCTGAAAGACCGGATGCGGCTTGAGGCTCACGACGACGTACAGGTCGCCCGGCGGGCCGCCGTTCAATCCAGCTTCGCCCTCGCCCGAGAGGCGGATGCGATCGTCCTCGTCGACACCGGCGGGAATCTTCACCGACAGCGTTTTGTGGCGCTTCACGCGCCCCGCGCCGTCGCAGGTCGCACACGGATCGGGGATGATCTTGCCCGTGCCGTGGCACTGCGGGCAGGTCTGCTGCAGCGAGAAGAAGCCCTGCGCGATGCGCACCTGGCCCTGGCCGTGGCAGGTCGGGCAGGTCCGCGCCTGCGTGCCGGGACGGGCGCCCGAGCCGTGACAGGTCTCGCACGATTCCATCGTCGGGATGCGGATCTTCGCCTCGGTGCCGCGCGCGGCCTCTTCCAGCGATAGCTCGAGGTTGTAGCGAAGATCCGAGCCGCGGTACTTGCCGTTGCCGCGGCTTCGGCCGCCCGCGCCGGCGCCGAAGATCTCGCCGAAGATATCGCCGAACGCATCGGCGAACCCGCCAAAACCCTCCGGCCCGCCGAAGCCGCGCGCACCGGCCGCGCCGAAGCCCATCGACGCATCGACGCCGGCGTGGCCGAATTGATCGTAGGCGGCGCGCTTCTTCGGATCGCAGAGGATCTCGTAGGCTTCCTTCGCCTCCTTGAATTTCTCTTCGGAGCCCTTGTCGTTCGGGTTGCGGTCCGGGTGATGCTTCATCGCGAGCTTCCGGTACGCCTTCTTGACGTCCTCTTCGGAAGCGTCGCGATTGACACCGAGTGTCGAGTAGTAGTCGCGCTTCGCCATCTCTTCTTCGGCCTCTGCTCTACAGCGTTTCGGTCGATCCGATGCGAACGGCCGAGTTAACCGGCGCCCGCGAGGGCGCCGTGTTCAACTCGGCCAGATATTCCGTCGGCGGAAATCACTCCATTCCAATCACGTCCACTCCGTCGCACCGCCCGGCGACGGAATATCCGGAATATCACTTCTTGCTATCTTTCACTTCCGTAAACTCCGCGTCGACAACCTTCTCCTCGCCGCCCTTGCCTTCGCTCTTGCCGGGGTCGCCGCCCTGCGCCTGCCCGTCGGCCTGCGCCTTGGCGTACATCGCTTCGCCCAGCTTCTGCGACGCACTCATCAAGGCCTGCGCCTTCGCTTCGAGCGCGTCCTTGCCGGCGTCCTTCTGCTTGAGCAGTTCCTCGGCGTCCTTGAGCGCCGCTTCGATCTTGCCTTTCTCGTCGGCGCCGACCTTGTCGCCGTATTCGCCGAGCGATTTCTTGACGCTGTGCACGAGGGCGTCGAGATGATTGCGCGCCTGCACGACCTCGAGGAGCTTCTTGTCTTCCTCCGCGTGCGCCTCGGCGTCCTTCACCATCTGCTGGATCTCGCCTTCGGACAGGCCGGAGCTCGCCTTGATGGTGATCTTGTTCTCCTTGCCGGTCGCCTTGTCCTTGGCGTTGACGTGCAGGATGCCGTTCGCGTCGATGTCGAACGTCACTTCGATCTGCGGCATGCCGCGCTGCGCCGGCGGGATGCCTTCAAGATTGAACTGGCCGAGGCTCTTGTTGCCGGACGCCATGTCGCGCTCGCCCTGCAGCACGTGGATCGTCACCGCGGATTGATTGTCGTCCGCGGTCGAGAACACCTGCTGCGCCTTGGTCGGTATGGTCGTGTTCTTCTGGATGAGCTTGGTCATCACGCCGCCGAGCGTCTCGATGCCGAGCGACAGTGGAGTGACGTCGAGCAGGAGCACGTCCTTCACGTCGCCCTTCAACACGCCGCCCTGGATCGCCGCACCGACTGCCACCGCTTCGTCCGGATTGACGTCCTTGCGCGGCTCCTTGCCGAAGAATTCCTTGACCGTGTCCTGCACCTTGGGCATGCGCGTCATGCCGCCGACCAGGATCACGTCGCTGATGTCGGAGAGCTTCACGCCCGCGTCCTTGATCGCGATGCGGCAAGGCTCGACGGTCTTCTCGATCAGGTCCTCGACGAGGGACTCGAATTTGGCCCGCGTGATCTTCATCGACAGGTGCTTCGGTCCCGACTGATCGGCCGTGATGTACGGCAGGTTGATCTCGGTCTGCTGGGAGCTGGAAAGCTCGATCTTCGCCTTCTCGGCGGATTCCTTGAGCCGCTGCAATGCGAGCACGTCGTTCTTGAGATCGACGCCCTGGTCCTTCTTGAATTCGGTGACGATGTAGTCGATCACGCGCTGATCGAAGTCCTCCCCTCCGAGGAAGGTGTCGCCGTTGGTGGACAGCACCTCGAACTGGTGTTCCTTGTCGACTTCCGCGATCTCGATGATCGAGATGTCGAAGGTGCCGCCGCCCAGGTCGTAGACCGCGATCTTGCGGTCGCCTTCCTTCTTGTCGAGCCCGAACGCGAGCGCGGCCGCGGTCGGCTCGTTGATGATGCGCTTGACGTCGAGCCCGGCGATCCTTCCGGCGTCCTTGGTCGCCTGCCGCTGCGAGTCGTTGAAGTAAGCCGGGACGGTGATGACCGCCTCGGTCACTTCCTCTCCGAGATAGTCTTCGGCGGTCTTCTTCATCTTGCGCAGCACTTCCGCCGAGATCTGCTGCGGCGCTACCTTCTTGCCGCGGATGTCGACCCAGGCGTCGCCGTTGTCGGCCTTGATGATCTTGTAAGGCATGAGCCCGATGTCCTTCTGCACTTCCTTCTCATCGAACTTGCGGCCGATCAACCGCTTGACCGCGAAGACGGTGTTCTTCGCGTTGGTGACCGCCTGCCGCTTCGCTGGCGCGCCGACGAGGATCTCGCCGTCTTCCTGATAGGCGACGATCGAGGGGGTCGTGCGCGCGCCTTCCGAGTTCTCGATGACTTTCGGCTGGCCGCCTTCCATGATGGCGACACAGCTGTTCGTCGTGCCGAGGTCGATGCCGATGATCTTGGCCATGGGTATTTCCTTCCGTGTGCTCGTAGTTTCGTCTATGCGGTAAGTGGGGTTTTTGCGATCCGATTCAAGCGCATAAAGCCGCTGTCTGCGAGTCGCGAAGAGCGGTCAGGCCGCCGACTCCGGACTCTTCGCCACGGCGACTATCGCGGGCCGCAGAACCCGGTCATTGAGCAGGTAGCCTTTCTGGAAAACCTGCACCACCGTTCCGGCTGGCTGATCCGACTCGATCATCGTCACGGCCTGGTGCCGATGCGGGTCGTACTTCTCACCGGCCGGGTTGATCTCGAGGATGTGCGCCTTCTCGAAGGCGGCGTTGAGATTCTTGAGCGTCAGGTCGACGCCGTCCTTGAGCGCCTCGATCGTATCGTGCGGGGTAGCGAGCGCGAGCTCCAGCGCGTCGCGCACGGTCAGCAGGTCCTTGGCAAAGCGCTCGATCGCGTATTTGTGCGCTTTGAGGACGTCGTTCTGCCCCTGCTTGCGCACGTTCTCGGTTTCGGCCTTGGCCCGCAGCCACGCGTCCTTGAGCTCGGCAGCTTCGGCCTCGGCTTTTTGCAGCAGTTCCCCCAGGTCGGACGCCGGTTCGGGACTGGCCGCCGCGGGAGCGCTGAACGCCGCGTCGTCCGGCAGGGTTTCCGCCGAGACGGGCGACCGGCGCTCGGGTGCCTCCGAAACCTGAGTGTTTCTATCGGGATTCTTGCTCATCGCTGCTCCTCACCATCAACCAGTTGGGGCTGCAAGGCGCGTTTCAAAGAGGCGAGCCGATCAGTGCGCCGCCCCCAAGCCCCTGGCTCGGGCGAGGGTGCGCTCGCGCTCCACGGCATCCGGAGGGGCGTCGAGCCAGCCGCCCAGGTTGCGCAGGGCGATGCTCGCCAGCGCCGCGATCCAGGCCGGACGCTCGTTCAGGCACGGAATTGCATGGAACTCGACGCCTCCGGCCTGGAGGAAGCTCGTCCTCGCTTCGATGCCGATCTCCTCCAGCGTCTCGAGGCAATCGCTGACGAAGCCCGGGCAGGCGACGTCGACGCGGCGTATGCCGTCCTTGGCAAGCGCAAGGAGCGTCGACTGGGTGTACGGCTTGAGCCACTCCGCCCGTCCGAAGCGCGATTGAAAGGTAACCACGTACTGCTCGCGGCTCAGGCCGAGCTCGGTGGCAAGCAAGCGCGCGGTCTTCTGGCAGTGGCAGTGATAGGGGTCACCGAGATCGAGCGTGCGCCGCGGCACGCCGTGAAAGGAGAGCACGAGCTTGTTCGGGCGACCGTTTTTCGTCCAATAATCGTTGATGCCCTGCGCCAAGGCGGTGATGTAGGCGGGATGGTCGTGGTAGGCGTCCACGACGCGCAGCGCTGGGACGCGCCGCAATCGTCGCGCTGCTGCGTAGAGCGCATCCACGGCCGATCCGGTCGTGCTTGCCGCGTACTGCGGATAGAGCGGGAAGGCGAGGATCCGGTCGCAGCCGCCCTCGTGCAAGCGGTTGAGCGAATCTGCGATCGACTGTCTTCCGTAGCGCATCCCCAGCTCGACCAGCACGTGATCGGAGGGCAGATCGACCTTCTTCATGCGCTGCCCGAGATAACCGAGCAGCAACGCCCGCTGCCGCTGGCTGTGAACGGCGAGCGGTGAGCCGTCCTTGGTCCAGATGCTGGCGTAGCGCTGCGCGGAGCGGGCCGGGCGCGCCCGCAGAATGAAGCCGTGCAGGACCGGCCACCACGCGATGCGCGGGACCTCCACGACGCGTGGGTCGGAGAGAAACTCGGCGAGATACCGGCGGACCGCGGCGGCGGTCGGCGCATCCGGGGTGCCGAGGTTGATGAGCAGCACGCCGAGCCGCGGCTGGCGATCGTGCGAGAACTCCGGTTCCGGTCGGTAGTAAGGCATGTCATCCCGTCCCCGCGCACGCGGGAAGGTCGCTGCGCTCCCCGGAACGACCGTGCGCTCTCAACGCCCGGTCAGACGTCGTTCAATTGCTGCGTCAGCGCGTTCGACAGCAGCTTGGCCGTGACGTCGACGATGGGGATGACCCGCTCATAGGCCATCCGCGTCGGTCCGATCACGCCGAGGGTGCCGATCACGCGCCCGTCCACCTCGTAGGGCGCGGCGATGACGCTGCACTCGTCGAGCGGCGCAAGTCCCGACTCGCCCCCGATGAACAGATGCACGCCGTGCGCACGCTGGCTGACGTCGAGCAGATGCAGCAGCGAGGTCTTCTGCTCGAAGACTTCGAAGAGCCGCCGCAGGCGGTCCATGTCGGCGGCGAGATCGACATCATGCAGCAAATTGCGCTCGCCCGTGACGACCAGGTCCTCGCTCGTCTCCGCAAGCGCAGCGTCGCTCGCTTCCACCGCGGCGGTCATCAGCCCGACGATGTCTTCGCGCAACTGCCGCAGCTCATCCGCCAGCAAGGCTCGCACGTTGTGGAAAGGCTGCCCGGCGTAATGCTGGTTGAGAAAATTCGACGCCTCCAGGAGCTGCGTCTGCGTATACGCGCGGTCGGTGTGGAGGATGCGGTTCTGCACGTCACCTTCCGCGGTGACGATGATGAGAAGCACGCGCCGCTCCGAGAGGCGCAGAAATTCGATGTGACGGAACGACGCCTCGCGGCGGCGCGCCGTGGCGACCACCCCGGCGTAGTGCGTAAGCTGCGAGAGTATCTGCGCCGCCGCGCTCAGCAGGAGCTGCGGACGATCCGCCTGCAGCTGCTCCTGCAACTCGCTCACTTCGGCCTCTTCCAGCGGTTTGACCACGAGGAGGCTGTCGACGAACAACCGGTAGCCCTTCGGCGTGGGCACGCGGCCGGCCGAGGTGTGCGGGCTCGCGATGAATCCCATCTCCTCCAGGTCAGCCATGACGTTGCGAATCGTCGCCGGGGAAAGCTCCAGGCCCGATTGTCGCGACAGCACACGCGAGCCTACTGGCTGGCCATCGACGATGTAGCGCTCGATGAGCGTCTTCAGGAGATGCTGCGCGCGCGGATCCAACATGCTGTTATTGTACCGCCGCCACCCGTCGCGCCGCGTTGCGCAAACCGTGTGCTTGGTCGGTCTCGGTGCTTGTGCTTTAATCTTGAGCCATGGGGCCACGGGGAAAGCCTTTCGCGACCATCGCGGTGGTTGGCCGCCAGGCGAGTCCCGGCATCACCGAGCCCCTGGATCGTCTCGCAGGCTTCCTCGCCGCGCGTGGTCATCGCGTGCTGCTCGACGCAGAAACGGCAGGGTTCGCGCCCCTGCCCGGATACGCCACGGCATCCACGGATGACCTCGGCCGCGAGGCCACGCTCGGGATCGTGGTTGGCGGGGACGGCACGATGTTGTCCGCGGCGCGCCGCTTCGCGCCCTTCGGCCTGCCGCTGATCGGCATCAATCAGGGACGGCTCGGTTTCCTCACCGATGTCACGCTCGCCGGGATGGAGGCCACGCTCTCGGCGATGCTCGACGGCGCATATGTCGAGGAAACGCGCACGCTGCTCGAGGCCGTGCTCACGCGCGGCAGCGGCGGCGGCGAGCGCTCGCTCGCTCTGAACGATGTCGTGGTCAACCGCGGCGCGCTCGGCGGCATGATCGATTGCGCGGTATCGATCGACGGTCGGTTCGTCTATGCGCTGCGCGCCGACGGCCTCATCGTGGCGACGCCGACGGGCTCGACGGCGTACGCGCTTTCGGCGCAGGGGCCGATCGTCGATCCGATCGTGGCCGCGATCCTGCTCGTTCCGGTTTCTCCGCACGCCTTCACCTACCGCCCCGTCGCGCTGCGCGACTCGGTGGTGATCGAGATCTCGCTCTTGCGTGGCAAGGACGCGAATCTGCACTGCGACGGGCAGGCCGATTTCTCGATGGCCGAGGGCGATCGCGTCGTCGTGCGTCGCGCCGAGCACCGCGTGCGCCTGCTGCACCCGAAGGATCACGATCACTTCGCCATGCTGCGCCAGAAGCTGCACTGGAGTGAGACGCCCGAGCGGCTGAGACCGGGGGCGGACAGCGTTTCCTGACAGAGGCGTGCTCCCCATGCTGCGCGCACTGTCGATCCGCAACTTCGCCGTCGTGGAGGCGCTGGAGGTCGAATTCGGGCCCGGATTCACGGTGCTCACCGGTGAGACGGGCGCGGGCAAGTCGATCCTGCTCGATGCGCTCTCGCTTCTGCTCGGCGATCGCTTCGAAACGCGGCAACTGCGTCCCGGCGCGGAGCGCGCCGAGATCATGGCCGAGTTCGACCTCGCGGATGCGCCGGCAGCGCAAGCGTATCTGGTCGAGCAGGATCTGGCCGAGAACGAATCTCTGCTGCTCCGCCGGACGCTTGACGCCCAGGGCCGCAGCCGCGCCTGGGTCAACGGCCGCCCGGCCACGCTCGCGCAGCTCGCCGGCGCCGGCGAGAACCTCGTCGATCTGCACGGCCAGCACGCGCACGAAGCGTTCGGGCGCGCCGAAACGCAGCGCCAGTTGCTCGACGCCTTTGGGGGCTTCAGCGCGCTCGCGCGGGAGACCGCAGTGGCGTGGCGCGCGTGGCGCGAAGCCGCGCAACGTCGCGAGCGCGGCGAACGCGATGCCGCGGCGCTTACGGCGGAACGAGACGAGCTTGCTGCCAAGCACGCGGAACTTTCCGCTCTCAGCGCGAGTGGCCCCGAATGGGAGGAGCTGACCGCAGCGCAGTCGCGCCTGGCGCACGCGGCGGGCCTGCTCGAGGCGGCGAGCGTCGGCGAGGCCGAGCTGGCGGAAGGCGATGCTGCCCTCCGTGCGCGGCTCGCCGCGCTCATTCAGCGTCTGCGCCAGGCCGCGATGCACGACCGCGCGCTCGACGCCGTCATCGCGCTGGCGGACGAGGCGCGCATTCACATCGAGGAGGCTGCGCGTGCGCTTCGCGCCTATCGCGAGCGGCTCGAGGTCGACCCGGCCGAATTGACGCGCATCGAGGAGCGGATCGGGGCGATCCATACGGTGGCGCGCAAGCATCGCGTCGCGCCCGCCGCGCTTGCCGAGCTCGCGGCGACGGTGGCAGCGAAGCTTGGGGCCCTTTCCGGCGAGAGAGATCCTGCCGCGCTCGCTCGCGCCGAGTGCACCGCGCTCGACGCCTATCACGCGCTTGCTCGCCAGCTCACGGCAAAGCGCAAGCTTGCAGCGGCGGAGCTCACGCATCGAACCACCGCCGCGATGACCGATCTGGCGATGGGAGGCGGACGCTTCGAAGTCGCGCTGACGCCAGCGGCGGAGCCGACCAGCCCTGGGTTCGAGGCCGTCGAGTTCATGGTCGCCACGCATCCGAAGCAGCCGCCCGGACCGATCGGCCGCGTCGCCTCCGGGGGCGAGCTGTCGCGGCTCGCCCTCGCGCTGCAGGTCGTCCTCTCCGAAGTCGGCGAAGTGCCCACACTCATCTTCGATGAAGTCGACGTCGGCATCGGCGGAGCGGTTGCGGCGACCGTCGGCGCGTCGTTGCGCGCGCTCGGCACGCGGCGCCAGGTGCTCTGCGTCACACATCTCCCGCAGGTCGCAGCCTGCGCCGACCATCATTTTCGCGTGACCAAGAAGAGCGATCGCAAGGGAGTTGCCACCGACCTCGCTCCGCTCCACGCAAGCGAGCGCGTCGAGGAGCTGGCGCGGATGCTCGGCGGCCACGAGATCACGGCGAAGACACGCGCGCACGCCAAAGAACTGCTGGCGCAGCAGCGTCCGCGCTGACTACGAATTCCGGAATGCAGCCGCGCCGGCCGGCGCGGCATGAGGTCAGGCTCTGGACTTGGGCTTCGACCTTGGAAGCAGAGTGCCCTTGACGCGCTTGGCCGTCGCGCTTCGAGGCACTGCCCTCGAGGCGGGGAGCGACTCGCCGGTTTCGAGCCAGTGCTTCACCCGGTTGGCGTCGCCGATGCGCGTGAGCCGCCCATAGGAATCGAGGAGCACGATCACCACGGGGCGGCTCGCGATGTTGGCGAGCATCACCAGGCACTTGCCCGCCTCGCGGATGAACCCGGTCTTGCTGACCGTGATGTCCCACTGTCCCGCGCGCACCAGGGCGTTGGTGTTGTTGAAGCCGAGAAGCCTGCCCGTGGGCTGCACCTCGACGTAGTGGCTCGGCGTGGTGGTGTAGCTGCGGATCAGGTCGTATTCCGCAGCGGCCCGCACCATGCGCGACAGATCGCTGGCGGTGGAAACGTTCGAGCTCGACAATCCGGTCGGGTCGTCGAAATGGGTGTTGGTCATGCCCAGCGCGAGCGCCTTGCGGTTCATTGCTGCGACGCAGGCTTCCATCCCGCCGGGATAATGGCGCGCGAGGCTCGAAGCCGCGCGATTCTCGGAAGCCATCAACGCGAGGCGCAACATCTCGCTGCGCGGAAGCTCGCTGCCGAGGTTCAGACGCGAATGGCTACCCTTGATGAGATCGATGTCGGCGATGCCGATGCTGATCGGCTCGTCGAGCGGCTGCCCGGCGTCGAGGACGACCATCGCGGTCATGAGCTTCGTCACCGAAGCGATCGGGGTCACGGTGTCCGCGCCCTTGGCATAGATCGGCTGACCCGCCTTGGCGTCGAAGACCAACGCGTTCGCCGAGGCAAGCTTGAGCTTGCTGACGTTGGGCGTCGCAAGCGGCGCAGCCGCGGCAGCGGCGGGCGCGGCCCGCTCCGCCCATGCAGAAAGTGCAAGGCCGAATAGTCCAACGAAAACAGCCACTACGCGAAGCTTCATCTAATCTCGCCTCGGGAATCAGCGCGTCTTATAGCACAAGAGCAAGCCTTGTGCCAAATCTCCGTAACGAAACAACGGCTTGGCGGATGACAAGACCCCGCGCTCAATCGCCCGGCCGGTTTAGACGTCGGCCGCTTCCGCTGCGGCTTCGGTCGCCTTGGCGCGCTCCTCCTGCTGGAGCGCCCACATCCGCGCATAGGCCCCGCCGCGCGGGAGCAGCTCGGCGTGCGTGCCGCGCTCCACGATGCGGCCGTGCTCCAGGACGAGGATCTGGTCGGCGCCGACGATGGTCGAGAGCCGGTGCGCGATGGTGAGCGTCGTGCGGTCGGCCGAGATCTGCTCGAGCTCGGCCTGGATGAGCTTCTCGGCCTTCGAATCGAGCGCGGAAGTCGCCTCGTCGAAGATGAGGATGCGCGGATTCTTAAGGATCGCGCGCGCGATCGCGACGCGCTGCTTCTCCCCCCCGGAGAGCTTCAGACCCCGCTCGCCGACCGGGGTCCGATAGCCGTCCGGAAGACTCGCGACGAAATCGTGGATCTGCGCGAGCTTCGCAGCGGTGACGATCTCCTCGTGCGTGGCGCCTGGGCGACCGTAGGCGATGTTGTACTCGATCGAATCGTTGAAGAGCACGGTGTCCTGCGGGACGATGCCGATCGTCGCGCGCACGCTCGCCTGCTGCACTGCGCGCAGGTCCTGCCCGTCGATCGTGATGCGCCCGCCGGTCACGTCGTAGAAGCGATACAGGAGCCGCGCCAGCGTCGACTTGCCCGACCCGCTGGGACCGACGACCGCAACGGTGCGTCCCGCCGGGATCCGGAACGACACGCCATGGAGGATCTGCCGGTTCGGCTCATAGGCGAAATCGACCTGCTCGAAACGCACCTCGCCCGTGGTGACGCGCAGCAGCGCCGCGCCGGGCGCGTCCTTCACCTCCGCGTGCTCCTCGATCAGGCCGAACATCCGCTCCATGTCGGCGAGCGCCTGCTTAATCTCGCGATAGATGACGCCGAGGAAGTTGAGCGGCGCGTAGAGCTGGATCATGAACGCGTTGACCAGCACCAGGTCGCCGATGGTCATGGTGTGCTCGACCACTCCCAGCGTGGCCCGCCAGACGATCAGCGTCACGGCGATCGCGATGATCGCGCTCTGCCCGATGTTGAGCAGAGACAGCGAGGTCTGGCTCCTCACCGCAGCGGTCTCCCAGCGCTGCATGCTCTCGTCGTAGCGCCGCGCTTCGTACTCTTCGTTGTTGAAGTACTTGACCGTCTCGTAGTTGAGCAGGCTGTCGATCGCGCGCGTGTTCGCCCGCGAGTCGAGCTCGTTCATCGTGCGCCGGAATCCCGTCCGCCATTCGGTAATCGCGATCGTGTAGACGATGTAGAGCGCGAGCGCGCCGGCGGTGATCCCGATAAACCAGACGTCATAGCGGGCGATGAGAATCGCCGAGACGAGCCCGATCTCGATCAGCGTGGGCAGGATCGAGAAGAGCGTGAAGCTGATGAGCGTCGAGATGCCACGCGTGCCCCGCTCGACGTCGCGGGTGAGCCCGCCGGTCTGGCGCGCAAGATGGAAGCGAAGCGAGAGCGCATGCAGATGCCGGAAGACCCTGAGTGCGACGGTGCGCACCGCGCGCTGCGTCACCTTGGCGAACAGGAACTCGCGCAGCTCGGTGAACGCTGTCGTGGCAAGCCGCATCGCGCCGTACGCGGCGAGGAGCCCCAGCGGAAGCACGAGCGCCTGCGGCGCGGTGAGGCGGTCGACGATTTCCTTGAGCACGAGCGGCACGCCGACGTTGGCGAGCTTGGCGCCGATGAGGCAGGCCAGCGCGAAGGCCATGCGGCCCTTGTACGCGAGCAGGTACGGCAGCAGCGTGCGCACGGTCCGCCAGTCGCCGCGATGCGCGGGATCGGGCGGAGCGGGAAGCGGAGTCGAGGAAGTTCGGCGCATCGGTGGGATCGAGTCAGTTTAACAGAGGCGTCAAACATCCCCTCTCGGCCGCCGCGGGAACCACTCTTCGCCGCCGTAGCCGAGGAAGCCCATGGCCAGACGCACGATGCCGTAGGCGATCCAGATGGCCGCCTTGTACAGTCGCGGGCGTCCCTTCCAGTGCGCGGCCGCGACCGGTCGCGCGCCGCTCGCGATCATCTCCTTGAGCGCTTCCTTCAACTCGCCGGCGAAGACGCGATCGCGCACGATCACGTTCGCCTCGCGCGCCATCAGCAGGCTGTACGGGTCGATGTTCGACGATCCGACGGTCGCCCAGCGGTCGTCCATCACCGCGACCTTGGCGTGCAGCATGCTCTTGTAGTACTCCTGAATCACCACGCCGGCCTGCAGGAGCTGCCCGTACATCGCGCGGGTCGCAAAATGCAGCAGCATGTACTCGACCTTCGCCTGCAGCAGGAGCGTGACCGCAACGCCGCGCTGCGCCGCGTCGGCCAGCTCGCGGCGGAAACGGATGCCGGGAAAGAAATACGAACACGCGATGATGATCTCGTGCTTCGTGCCGCGGATCGCCGCGAGATACGCGTGCTCGATGTCGCGCCGGTGGCGCAGGTTGTCGCGGATGACGAACTTCGCCGTCTGCTTGCCGACCCGCACGCCGGGTTCGCGCTCCGGGAACAGCGGAAGCTGGCTGTTGCCGAGCTGCACGAGCTGGACGAGCGCCCAGACGCGCTGCATCGTCTGCACTATGGCGGGCAGCAACGGCCCCTCGAGGCTCACCGCAAAATCGACGCGCGGCGGCTGGGCGCCCGGCGTGTTCATGTCGTCGATGATGTTGATGCCGCCGATGAAGGCAATCCGCCCGTCGACGTGACAGAGCTTGCGGTGCAACCGGCGCAGCCGGTTCGACCGGAACTGCCAGGCCGAGACCTCGGGACGGTACTTGAGCAGCTCGACGCCGGCATTGGTCAGGAAGCGCTCGAGCGACGAAGTCAGATAGAACTTCGCGCCCCAGCCATCGACCAGCATGCGTACCTTCACGCCGCGCTGCGCGGCGCTCGCGAGGGCGGCGGCGATCCGCCGGCCCGCGGGATCGTCGGCGAAGAGGTAGGCCTCGAGCCACACCTCGCGCTGGGCGCCGTCGATCGCTTTCTCGAGCGCGGGAAAGTATTCGGCCCCGTTTCTGAGCAACACGATGCGGTTGCCCGAGACGAAGCGGTTCAGCGGTTCAATACTGAGCGCCACGGGAGCCGCGCTCCAGCTCGAAGCTCGCGCCCAGCGCGGCATGGTCCGAAAGCCTTGCCAGCGGATAGGCGTAATGGACGGAAGTGTTCAGGATGCGAAGGCCGCGCGAATAGATGCGGTCGAGGCGGAACACCGGGAGCACCGCGGGGAAGGTGCGCGCCGGCCGCCCGCGCGCGATCTCGAACACCTCGACCACGCCGAGTTTTTCCTGCAGCGTCCGGTCCGCCTTGCGCCTCCAGTCGTTGAAATCGCCGGCGATGATCAGGGGCTCGCTCATCGGAACGGCATCGCGGATGCGCTCGCACAGCGCGTGCACCTGCCAGCGCCTGCCGCGCTCGAAGAGCCCAAGGTGGACGTTGAGGCAATGCAGAGCCGGCAGCCCGCGCCGCGGTTGCACCACGCAATGCAGGAGGCCCCGGCTCTCGAACGCGTGCGCCGAGATGTCGAGATTGTCCTGGGTGACGATCGGAAAGCGCGACAGCACCGCGTTGCCGTGGTGGCCCTGGCGATAGACCGCATTGCGCCCGTAGGCGACCTCGTGCCATACCGTATCGGCGATGAATTCGTGCTGCGGCTTGCCCGGCCATTCGCGGTAGCGGCGGGCGTGCCGTCCGTGGGCCCCCAGCACTTCCTGCAGGAAAAGGATATCGGCCGAAAGCCCGTGCAGCTTCTCCTTGAGCTCGTGGATCACCACCCGCCGCGTAAGATGCGAGAACCCCTTGTGGATGTTGTAGGTCGCGACGGTGAAGCGCATTGGCGAAAGAGCGGGCGCGGAAAGGCGGTCCGGCAGTAATGTTAGCGACATTTGGGAACCCGATGGCCGAGTTGCAATGGGCGCGGCCTTGCCTGTAAGGTGCGCCTGCCCCCTGCGACCAAAGGGCCAGACGGACGAGCCCCCATTGTTCGTCAGGATATTGCCTGCCAAACCGCAAAGGAGACATCATGAAGAGTTCCGCTACCCTGCAAGCCGCGATTGCCGGCGTCCTCGCGCTGGGTCTTGCCGCCGCAGCGTCGGCCGGTCCCGTCGCTCCCGATTCGAGCAAGGACAAGTGCTACGGCATCTCGAAGGCCGGCCAGGCCGACTGCGCCACGTCCAAGCATGCCTGCGCCGGTCAGAGCAAGGCCGACAACGATCCCATGGACTGGAAGTACGTGGCCAAAGGCTCGTGCGAGAAGATGGGCGGCAAGCTCTCCGCACCGAAGTCGTAATTGCATGCCGGTGGCGGCATGCGCCGCCACCATTTTTCTCTGGCGCGAGACCATGCCTGCCGAGAATCCTTTAACCCCCGTCGCCGGCATCGGACTGCGCGCCCCGCACGTTGCGCAAGTGCGCCGCGATCGGCCGGCGGTGGGATGGCTTGAGGTCCATAGCGAGAATTACTTTTTGGACGGCGGCTCCGCGCTCTCCGCCCTCGAGGCGATCCGCGCCGATTATCCGATTTCGCTCCATGGAGTCGGGCTCTCGCTCGGTTCCGCCGATGAGCTCGACGCGGGCCATCTCGCGCGGCTCAAGCGGCTGGTGGCTCGCATCGAGCCGGCGCTCGTGTCCGAGCATCTGTGCTGGGGCCGCATCGACGGCCGGCACCTGAACGATCTCCTGCCGCTGCCCTTCAGCAATGAGGCGCTCGTGCTCTGCTGCGACCGCGTGAGCGCGGTGCAGAACGCGCTCGGCCGGCCCCTGCTGGTGGAAAACGTTTCCGCGTACCTCCGTTTCGAGGACGACGCCATGGCGGAATGGGAGTTCGTCGCCACCGTCGTACGCCGCACGGGCTGCAAGCTGCTCCTCGACGTCAACAACATCTACGTCAATGCGGTGAACCACGGCTTCGATCCGGTTCTTTATCTCGACGCGATGCCGGGCGATGCGATCGCGGAGATTCACCTCGCGGGATTCGACGCGAGCGGCGCCTGTCTGATCGACACGCACGGCGCGCGCGTCGCGCCCCCGGTGTGGGCGCTCTACCGCGCCGCGATCGAGCGCTTCGGCCCCAAGCCGACACTGATCGAATGGGACACCGATCTACCTGCGCTGGACGTTTTGCTCGACGAAGCGGCGATCGCGCAGGCGGTCCTGGAGGAGACCAATGCCATCGCTGCGTGAAGTGCAGCGCGGCTTTGCCGCGGCCACCGTGTTCGGCGACACGACGGCGCTCGCCGCGCTTGGCGTCGTTGGCGGCGGGCTGGATCCGGTCGCGAGGATCGGCATCTATCGCAACAACGTCCTTGCCAACTACCGCAAGGCGCTCGCCGCGACCTATCCCGTCGTGCGGCGTCTCGTGGGGGCGCCTTTCTTCAACGCCGCGGTCGACGCCTTCGTGCGCGCCCACCCGTCACGGCACGGCGACGTGAATCGCTACGGTGGCGAGCTCGCGCGCTTCCTCGCCGCGTATGCGCCGGCGCGCGAGCTTCCCTATCTTCCCGACGTCGCGCGGCTCGAATGGGCGATCGACCAGTCGGCGATCGCGGCCGATGCACGCCAGCTCGATCTCGACGCGCTCGCCGCGGTGCCGGCTCAATCGTTCGAAAGTCTGCGCTTCGTTCTGAACCCGTCCGCTCATTTCCTTGCTTCGCCCTACCCGGTCCTGCGCATCTGGCAGGTCAACCAGGATGGGTTCGAAGGCGACGACACGGTCGATCTCGGCGCCGGCGGCGATTCGCTCCTCGTGTTGCGCGGTGCAAGCGGAGTGACCATCGAGCGGCTCAGCCCGGGCGAGCATGCGTTGCTCATTGCGCTCGCCAGCCGCGCCGGCCTTGGCGAAGCGGCGGCGCGCGCGGCCGCGAAGGAAGAAGGCTTCGATTTGACCCGCGCGCTGAGACATCACGTCGCCGCGCAAACGGTGGTCGCGTTTCGCGCAAGCCAAGGAAGCGAATCATGAACGCAAACCCGCCGCCTTCGCTCGTCAACCGCCTAGCCGGCCTCTATTGCCTTGTCGCCGGTTTGCTGGCCAAGCTGGAGCCGTTGTTGCTCCTCGGCTTTCGTCTCTACATTGCGCGCGTCTTCTTCCTCTCGGGGTTAACCAAGGTTCGCGACTGGAGCAGCACCGTCGCGCTCTTCACCGACGAGTACCACGTGCCGCTGCTGTCGCCCGCAGTGGCCGCGGGGCTGGGCGCCGCGACCGAGTTGTCGATGCCCGTCTTGCTCGTGCTGGGACTCGCTTCGCGTCTGGCCGCCGGCTGGCTCTTTGTCTTCAACATCGTTGCCGTCGTCTCCTACTACGAGACGCTGACGCAGACCGGCGGCGTCAACGACCACATTCTTTGGGGAACGATGCTCGCGGTGCTGACGATCTGCGGTCCCGGGAGGATCGCGGTCGATACGCTGCTCGAGCGGCGCTTCGCGCCCGGGAGCTGATCCGCCGACCTCACTCGGCCAATTCCTGGCTGCGCGTGAAGCGAAGGTGCGTGATGTCGGTCGGGAAGAGGAAAACGCCATGGCTACATCACGCAAGGGAATCGCAACAAGACGCAACGGCTCGGGGAACGGCGCGCAACGCGCGAAGCGGGACTCGCTTCCGGGACAGGTCGTGCTGGTCCTGCAGGGCGGAGGCGCGCTCGGCGCGTATCAGGTGGGCGTCTACGAGGCGCTGCACGAAGCCGGCATGGAGCCCGATTGGGTGATCGGTACTTCGATCGGAGCGATCAACGGCGCGATCATCGCCGGCAATCCCCCGAAGCGCCGTTGCGAGCGGCTCCACGCGTTCTGGACCAGCGTCGAACAGCGCGCCGGGCACGGCCTGCCCGAGATCGTTCCCGGAATGGGCAACCTCGTCGCCAATCTGATGACGGTGGCGCAGGGCGTGCCGACCTTCTTCTCGCCGAATCCCGCTGCCTGGCTCTGGCAGCACACGCCGCTCGGCGTCGAAGGCGCGGCCTATTACACGACCGCACCGCTGCGCGAAACGCTGACCGAGTTGGTCGACTTCCAATACATCGACGCGAAGCACATGCGGCTCACCGTGGGTGCAGTCCATGTCAACAGCGGCGAGATGCGCTACTTCGACAGCCGCGACGAAGCGATCTGCCTCGAGCACGTCATGGCTTCCGGCGCGCTGCCGCCCGCGTTTCCGGCAGTGCGCGTCGATGGCGAACCCTACTGGGACGGCGGCATCTATTCCAATACGCCCATCGAAGCGGTGCTCGACGACAAGCCGCGCAAGGATTCGGTGATCTTCGCGGTGCAGATGTGGAATCCCGAGGGCAGCGATCCCGAGACGTTGTGGGAGGTGGCAGAACGGCAGAAAGACATTCAGTACGCGAGCCGCGCCAAGAACCACATCGCGCGGCAGAAGCAGATTCACCATCTGCGACATATCATTCGCGAGATTGCGAAGCACGTCCCGGAAAAGGCGCGCGAGTCCGCGGACGTGAAGGAGCTCGCGTCCTGGGGTTGCGGCACGATGATGCAGGTAGTCCGGCTCAGCGCGCCGCGGCTCGACGGCGAGGATCAGTTGAAAGACATCGACTTCACGCCCGCGGGGATCCGCGCGCGCTGGCAGGCGGGTTATGATGCGACGCGGCGCATGGTGGCGGCCGCACCGTGGAAGCGGGCCGTCGATCCGATCCAGGGCGTCGTGATCCACGATCCTGCGGCCACGCCGGGACACGAGCTGGCTGCGGGTGTGGACGGATTCCGCGGCAAGACCAAGTAGGGCCAGCTCGTTCGACTCCGCGTGGCGCGTCAAACGCTGCCGGAGGTTGAGGGACATCGCATGAGCGAAAAATACGACGCCATCGTCATCGGCACCGGACAGGCCGGGCCGCCGCTCGCGGTTCGGCTCGGCCAGGCAGGCCGCAAGACGGCGATCATCGAGCGCAAGCTGATCGGTGGCACCTGCGTCAACAACGGCTGCATCCCGACCAAAACCCTGATCGCGAGCGCCCGCGCCGCGTACATTGCGCGGCGCGGCGCCGACTTCGGCGTGATGATCGACAAGCCGATCCACATGGACATGGGCCGCGTGAAGACGCGCAAGGATGCCATCGTGGCGCAATCCAACAACGGCGTGAGGAAGTGGCTCGAGGGGGCGCCGAACGTCACCCTGATCGAGGGCCACGCGCGCTTTGAGGGGCCGCACAGCGTAGGCGTGAATGGACGGCTCCTCGAAGCCGGCGAGATCTTCATCAACGTCGGCGGCCGCGCAAACGTTCCCGACATGCCGGGGCTGCACGACGTCCCGTTTCTCACCAACAGCAGCATGATGGAGGTCGATTTCCTGCCCGGGCATCTGCTCGTGGTCGGCGGCAGCTACATCGGGCTCGAGTTCGCGCAGATGTACCGCCGCTTCGGCAGCCGCGTCACCGTCGTCGAAATGGCGCCCGGGATCATCGGGCGGGAGGACGAAGAAGTCTCGGCCGCCATCAAGGCTATCCTCGAGGCCGAGGGAATCGCCATCCGGCTCAAGGCGGAGTGCGTGAGCGTGGCCCGGCGAGGCGATGGTGTTTCGATGCAGATGTCCTGCGACGAGGAGCCGCGCGAGATCGTCGGATCGCATCTGCTTCTCGCCATCGGGCGCGTGCCGAACACCGACGATCTCGGTTTGGACAAGGCCGGCGTGAACACCAATGCGAAAGGTTTCATCGAGGTGGACGATCAATGCCGGACCAACGTTCCAGGCATCTGGGCGCTGGGCGACGCCAACGGCCGCGGCGCGTTCACGCACACCTCATATAACGACTATGAGATCGTGGCGGCGAATCTGCTCGACAACGATCCGCGCCGCATCAGCGATCGCATCACGACCTACGCGCTCTTCGTCGATCCGCCGCTCGGGCGCTGCGGCATGACCGAGCGCGAAGTGCGCGCCTCGGGGAAGAAGGCGCTCGTCGGCAAGATGAAGATGACGCGCGTCGGGCGCGCTCGCGAGCGCAGCGAGACTCAAGGCTTCATGCAGGTGCTCGTCGACGCGGATACGAAGCGCATTCTCGGCGCGGCGCTGCTCGGCACCGAGGGCGATGAAGCGGTCCACTGCATCCTCGACGTGATGTCGGCAGGCGCGCCCTACACGACGATCCAGCGCACCATGCACATCCATCCGACGGTGTCGGAGCTGCTGCCGACTCTCCTCGGCGACCTCAAGCCGCTGGTCTGAGTGTTACAGGACCCCGGGGGACGCTCGCCCGCGCCGATGCCGTCAGCTCATCACCCCAAGCCACGTCTGCCGTGGGTCGCGCGTCTGAACGCGCTGCAGCGCGTCGCCATCGTGTTGGCGCTCGCCCTCATCGCCTCGTTGCTGCTCTCGCCCTGGCTGCCCGAGCGCATGCTGCTCCTCGCAGGGTGGGACGTCGGCGCCCTCGGCTATCTCGGGCTGGGATGGATGGTCGTGGCGCGCACCGATCAGACGCTGACGCGGGTGCGCGCGCAGCTCTATGATCCGAGCGGGTTCGTGATCTTCCTGCTCATCATCACCGCGGCAAGCGCGAGCTTCGTCGCGATCGGCTTCATGGTCGGCGACCTCCAGTCGCTGACGTACTGGGCCCGCGCTGAACGCCTTACGCTGTCGGTGGCGGCGCTCCTGCTGTCGTGGCTGCTGATCCACACGCTGTTCGCATTTCACTACGCGCATCTGTACTACTCGCAACCGAGAGAGCACGAGCAGCATCACCGGGGGCTCAAGTTCCCCGAGGACGACGAGCCCGACTATCTGGATTTCCTCTACTACTCGTTCACAGTCGGCATGACCTCGCAGGTGTCGGACGTGGCGGTCCTGTCGCGGCCGATGCGCCGGCTCACGCTGATCCACGGCATTCTGAGCTTCATCTACAACATCGCCGTGCTGGCGATGAGCATCAACATCATCGGCGGCGTGCTGTAGCGGGCGCCTTTCGAGCGGCGCCGCTCTGCACCGAAGACGTTCAGGAACGATCGGGCGAAGGCGCGACGACGTCGGTTGCGTCGTCGATGTCGCGCAGCGCGGTGTTCAACAGCGACAGCGCCATCGAGGTGCGGCCCGCGGCGAGATGGTCGCGTGCATCGATGATGAGCTGGCGCAGGCGCTGCTCGTAAGCCTCGGCCTTCTCGAGCTCGGCGACCAGGTTCGCGATCTCCGCCTGCGGACCGCGGGCAGCACGCCGGCTAGGCATGGTCTCTCTCCTAGCAGTTTCTAACCTTGAATTCGACACGCCGATCGAGCGCATCGCGTAGATCATCGGTGCCGGATCCCACAAGGTTTTCCCGGAAGCCTACGCCAACCGACACGAGGCGGCCGGCAGTCTGGGGAGCCTGGGCCTCGATCTTGCGTTGGATGGTGAGCGCTCTTTGCAGCGAAAGCTTCTCGTTGAACTGCTCCGTTCCCGTGTGGCTTGTGTGACCGGTTACGGTAAGGCAGCTTTTCGACGCCGCGACTTCGTGCGCGATGAGGCGCAGCCACATGTTGTACGGGCCGCTGACTTTTGGATCTGCAATGAAGTCGACAGAGCCCGGGCGAAACAGGAATTTGACCGAAAGACTGTTGGTCGCGAGACCGA
>Ga0335083_10001902_pt1 | contig 28180 bp, 20 predicted proteins | sample Lox_Sample_42_FD_206716 | JGI IMG/M metagenome (GOLD analysis project Ga0335083, IMG submission 206716) | Soil microbial communities from Loxahatchee National Wildlife Refuge, Florida, United States - Lox_Sample_4.2 | ecosystem: Environmental > Terrestrial > Soil > Wetlands | place: USA...
GCGGCGCGAGATGCTACGGCGGTAACAAGCAATGCAACCGAACGCTTCCTAGTCATGTCGTGAGGTTGTCTCGTGGATCTGGCTTTGCACAGCCGGTCCAAACCACCAAGACCAGCCATCGTCGGAGGACCGTTCAATGCTTACCGCAATCTCGACCGCATTCCACAAGGGCGGATGGGGCATGTGGCCCATCCTCTTCACCTCGGTCGTCACCATCGCGATCATCGTGGAGCGCGCGGTGTACCTGTTCCGTGCGTCGGTCGACAAGGACAAGCTGCTCGCCCTGCTCAAGAGCCAGGTCATGAGCGGCAACGTCCAGGGCGCCATCAAGGTGTGCTCGGGTAACCCGACGCCGATGACGCGCATCGTGCAAGCGGGCCTGATGAAGTTCAACAAGTCCGACGACGAGGTCCAGGCGGCGATGGATGAAGCCGCGCTGCGCGAGCTCCCCAAGATCAACGCGCGCACGCCGTACCTGGCGATGACCGCGAACTTCGCAGTCATGGCCGGCCTCCTCGGCACCATCTCCGGCATGATCAAGTCGTTCGGCTCCGTCGGTAGCGACGAAGGCGGCAACAAGGCGACCGAGCTCGCGAACGGCATCTCGGAAGCGCTGAACTGCACCGCGTTCGGTATCGGCACGTCGCTGGTCGGCCTGCTCGGCTACTCGCTCCTGCAGGGCAAGACCACGCACGTCACCGACGACATCAACGAGGTGACGGTCCAGGTCGTCAACCTGGTGACGACGCACCGCGCACAGATGTCGCCCCAGTAGTGTCCTCCTCGCAACGTCCAACCTTTTAGCGAGGAGGTCCCACCATGGGCGCAGCAGTCGGAACCGGCGATGGAAAAAAGAGCGTCAACGTCGAGCTCAACATCGTCCCGTTCATCGATCTGATGAGTTGCTTGACCGCGTTCCTGCTGGTGACCGCGGTCTGGGTCAACATCGCGCAGATCAACATCCGGCCCAAAGGCAAGAACCGCGACACGACTCAAGTCCAGCAGGACGACGAGCACGTGACGCTGTCCGTGCTGGTCCAGTCCGACAAGATCTGGGTCGGGTTGTCGCGCGTGAACGAGTTCCAGGAGATCGCGAAGCTGCCGAGCGGCGACCAGGACTGGGAGAAGTTCGAGACGACGCTCAAGGAGCACAAGGCCTCGGCGTTCTTCGCCGATCGCAGCGACATCGAGATCGCCGGCGAATCGACGCAACAGGCGCCGGTCAGCTACCAGGACATCATCCACGCGATGGACGTGGCCATCAAGGTCAAGTTCGTCGACGTCGGACTCACCGATCCCGCCGGCCTCGCCGCGCGGCCGAGCTTGTAGGGGGCACCATGCCGGTTCATTCAGCAGGCAGTCGCCTCTACCGCTCGCTCAAGTTCCGACACCTCGTGAAGAAGTCGGGGTCGTCGGCCGGCGGTCATTCGTCGAACATCGCGCTGAACCTGACCCCGTTCGTCGACATGATGACGATCCTGGTCACGTTCCTCTTGATGGTGTTCTCGTCGACCGGGCAGTTGCTGCAGGCGCAGAAGGGCCTCGATCTGCCGATCGCGGACTCGCGCGATACGCTGCAACAGGCGCCCGTCATCATCGTCACGAAGAGCGAGATCACCTACCAGGGTCAGCTCGTCGCGACGACCGAGAGCGTGCTGCGCGACGACTCGCCGACGTTCAAGATCGACGCGCTGTACGAGCGCCTCGACGCCGCCGCGAAGAAGATCAAGGAGGACGTCGGCCTCGGCCGGCTACCGAAGGATCTCGCGAAGGCGTGCGAGGAAGCGAAGCAAAACATCCTGCCGCAGCCGGGCAAGATCTGTCCCGACGGCCTGGCGATCCTTCAGGCTGATCAAGAGACCGACGTGCGGCTCATCAACAAGATCGTCAATACGGCCAAGGCGGCCGGCTTCGACAACCTCTTGTTCGCGGTGAAGAACAAGTAAGGGAGCCCGTGCGATGACCCGACCCGCCTTGCTGGCGTGCTTGTTCGTCAGCCTCGTGTCACTCACTGCCTGTCCGGACAACCCGTACAAGGCGAGCACCTGGACCAAGAAGCTGAGCGATCCGCGCGAAGCGGAGCGCGCCGTGACCCAGCTCGAGCAGCTCGGCGATCCGAGCGCGATCCCCGCGCTCGGTCAGGCCTGGGTCGATCAAGGCAAGCCGGTGCGCTTGCTCCAGGTCATCATCAGCCTCGCGCGCCCGCTGACGCCGGAGCAGGCGAAGGCGACCTACATGACGGACTACGAGGCGAGCGGCCGGACCGAGAGCTGGGCCGCCGCGATGCCGTTCTTGAAGCAGGCGCTGACCGAGGTCGACGAGGCGAACCCGCGCTCGGTCGACAGCGCGCAGAAAGCGGCCGACGCGATCGGCGAGTCGCAGGCCGAGGACGGCCTCGACGCGCTGATCGACATCGCACAGAAGCCGGTGACGAAGAAGCTGATCGGAGCGCAGGTGTCCGCGATCCGCGCGATCGGCAAGTTCGACAACGCGAAGGTGAAGGCGGCAGGCGCACTCACGAAGATCATCGACCGCGATCCGCCCGATCATCCCCGCACCGCGAAGGACAAGGAGCAGGGGCGCGCGCTCGAGGAGAAGTACGGCTTGTTCCTCGGCGTCACCGGCGCGGCGATCAACGCGCTCGGCGACCTGCGCGTTCCGAGCGCCGCCGGCAAGCTCGTGCTGTCGATGTACCGCACGCCCGAGCTGTTCACGCAGATCCGGCGTGCGCTCGTCGCGTGCGGGCCGCCGGCCGAGGATGACCTCCGCAAGATCCTGCGCGGCGAGCACGCCGAGGTGAACCAGCTGTTCAAGGACAAGAAGCTCGACACCTACTGCGGCGACAAGAACGACGCGCCGCCCGACCAGTGCCAGAAGGTGTCGGCGAAGGATTTCTATCCCGCCGTCGTGCTCGGCGACTTCTACGACCCGGCGTCGGTGCCCGACCTGCTCGCGGCGCTCGATCGCCCGCCGTTCCCGCAGTACTACTCCGACGATCAGCCGAGCGGCTCGACGCAGTACAACGCGATCTTCGACGCGCTTCGCAAGATCGGCTCGTCCGACGCCCAGGCGAAGGTGCGCGCGATGTGGGACACTCACGTGCCTGCGGCCGCCCCGCCGAAGGGCAAGCCGCCGAAGGGCAAGCCGGCGCCCGCCGCCGCGCCCGCCGGCGGACCGGATCTCATGACTCGCATCCTCGCGGTCGGTGCGTATCCGTTCGTCACGCACGATGACACCGGCGTCGACGACCTCGGCAAGATCGCGGCGGATAACGCCGCCGATGACCAGCTGCGCACCGAGGCGGCGACCGCATTCTCGCGGCTGTCGCACAGCGAAGCGGACATCAAGATCCTCGAGGCGCTCGCCCAGAAGTACTTCGACGCGAGCGACAAGAAGCGCAAGGAAGCCGACGGCAAGCCGAAGGCCGACTCCGACGCGGCCGACAAGGAGTTCGAGCACGCGAAGAAGCTGCTCGACGACGCGAAGACCGACGTGCTCAAGGCCACGCACGACAACTCGAAGACCGCCGACGACATCCGCGCGGCGACCGAGGCCGAGAAGAAGGCCGAGGATGACTTCAAGGTCGCGAAGAAGAAGCACAAGGACGCGACCCTGCCGTTCAAGAACCTCGACGGCGCGGCCAAGGCGTACAAGGGCTACGCGCGCATGTTCCAGACCCACGTCTCGCGCATCGCGGTGGCGCTGCACTGCGGCAGCAAGCTGGAGTGTTACGTGGCGGTGCTCAAGGAGACGCCCGACGACGCCGCGAAGGACGTCTCGCGCTACATCAAGGACATCGGCGAGTGGACGAAGGACGAGAAGCTCGGCCTGCTCGAAGGCGAGACCGAGCGCGCGATGCTCGAGATCGGCAAGCAGGGGGCCAAGGCGACGACCCTGACCGACACGCTGCTCGACGCCGCGAAGAGCGACGATCGTCTGGTTCGCCAGAGCATCCTGCTCGCGCTGCCGAAGATCGCTCCGAAGCCGTGCAAGCAATGCGAGGGCAAGCTCGACATCGCGATCAGAGCGGGTGAGGGCAAGAGCACGCTCGGCGACCTCAACCTCGAGACCACGATGCTGCGCAATTACTTCTCGTGGGCCGGCGGCAACACGCCGAGCGCCCCCGCCGCGGCCGTGCCGACGGATACGCCGGCCGCGCCGGTGCCGAAGGGCAAGAAGAAGTAGCTCGCCGGATCCGTGCTACACACGTAGCTACGGGGCGTAGCGCAGCCTGGTAGCGCACCTGGTTTGGGACCAGGGTGTCGCAGGTTCGAATCCTGTCGCCCCGACTACGGTATTCTCGGATCGGTGGCGCTGGCATCCCGTCCCGCGATCGCGCGGTATCACCTGCTTGGCAAGCTGGGCTCGGGAGGGATGGGCGATGTATGGCTCGCGCGCGCCGCCGGGCCGGCCGGGTTCGAGAAGCTGGTCGCGCTCAAGACGATCAAGTCGGGCGACGGCGCGAACGATCCGCTGACGAAGATGTTCGTGCAGGAGGCGCGGGTCGCGGCGCTGCTGTCGCACCCGAACTGCGTGCAAGTGTTCGAGCTGGGCGAGGACGCGGGCACGTACTTCATCGCGATGGAGTACATCGAGGGGTTCTCGTTCTCGCGCGTGCTGCGGCGCGCGGCCGAGCGCGGCATCCGGCTGCCGATCCCGGTCGTCGCGCGGATCCTCGTCGACGCGGCGGCCGGCCTCGAGTACGCGCACGCGCTCAAGGACAGCTCGGGCGAGCCGCTGGGGCTGGTCCACCGCGACGTCTCGCTCGAGAACCTGCTGGTGACGTTCACGGGACAGACCAAGGTGGTGGACTTCGGCATCGCGAAGCTCAACGCGCTGGCCGGGGAGCGCACCGAGACCGGGATGGTCAAGGGCAAGTACGCGTACATGGCGCCGGAGTACGTGCGCGGCGAGGCGATCGACGGCCGCGCCGACGTGTTCGCGCTCGGGGTAGTCGGCTACCGCGCGCTCGCGCGCGAGAAGCCGTTCGGGGGCGAGACCGACGCGCAGCTGATCGCGCAGCTGCTGTCGCCGGTGGAGGCGCCACGGGTCGCGGCGGCGCGCCCCGAGGTGCCGGCCGCGCTCGACGAGGCGATCGCGAAGGCGCTCGCGAAGGATCCGGCACAGCGCTTCGACGGCGCGCGCGCGATGCGCACGGCGATCGCGGCGGCCGTTCCCGACCTCGCGGATGCCGACGAGGTGGCGGCGGTGATGGGCGAGCTGTGGAGCGAGCGCGATCCCGAGCGAGAGGCCACGCGCCAGCTCGCGGCGGTCGAGCCGGGCGCGCAGACCACGCCGCTATCGGCGCGGCTGCCGCGGCCGTCGACGTCGGCCGAGACGACGCCGGCCGCGCACGTCACCACGGTCGACGGGCCGCCGCCGGCGCCGGCGCGTGCGAACCGGCGCCGGTTCGTGCCCGCCGCGGCGATCGCGCTGGCCGGCGCGGGCGTGGCGGTGTTCGTGTTCGCGCGCGGAGGCGGAGCGAAGAGCGACGAGCCGGCGCCAGCGCTGAAGCCGCCGCCGATCGCGGCCGCGCCGCCCGCCGATGCCGGCGCGGCCGCGCCCGCGTCCGCGTCCACCGACAGCCGCCAGCGCGTCGCGGTGCTGCCGTTCGCGAGCTCGACGGCGTCGCCGGCGCCCGACTTCGTGCCGGCCGGGTTGCGCGACTCGTTGAGCGGAAAGCTCGGCAAGCTCGATCGGGTCACGGTCGCGGCCACGAAGGCGACCGACGCGGTCGCCAAGCAGCCGCCGGCCAAGATCGGCCACGAGCTCGGCGTGGCCACGATCGTCACCGGCACGGTAGGGATGGACCACGACCGGCTCGAGGTCGACCTCGCGGTCGTCGACGCGGCGACCGGGCACGAGACGTTCACGCACCACTACAGCGGATCGCTCGGCGACTTGTTGACGGTCGACGATGCGATCGCGCGCGACGTGATCGCCGCGATCGGCGTGACGCCGAGCGGCGACGAGCGCGCGCAGGTCACCGCGCATCCGACCGACAAAGCGGACGCGTACGCGCTGTACTTGCAGGCCAAGCGCGAGGCCAGCGAGATCACCGACCCGAACGCGCAGGAGGCGGCGATCGCGCTGTACGAGCGGGCGATCGCGCTCGATGGGCGCTTCGCGCTCGCCTACGCGGGGCTGGCGATCAGCCAGATCCGAGTGTTTACAGTGACCAAGGCGCCGATCTGGACGACGCGCGCGCTGTCGGCGGCCCAGCAGGCGGCACGCATCGACGACAAGCTCGCGGAGGTGCACGACGCGCTCGGCGTCGTCTACAAGCTGACCGGTCACACCAAGGAGGCGATCGCCGAGTACGGCATCGCGGTCAAGCTCGCGCCGAGCTCGGACGAAGGGTTTCGCCACCTGTCCAGCCTCTACCTCGGCTCGGGACGCCTGCCCGAGGCGAGCGCGGCGATCGAGCACGCGATCGAGCTCAACCCCTATTACTGGGCGAACTACCTGGGCTGTGTCTACGTGTACGACGCGTCCGGCAACTTCGACCGAGCCGAGGCGTGCGGGAAGAAGGCGATCGAGCTCGCGCCCGACAAGCCGACGCCATACATGGCGCTGGGGTTGGCATATGGCAACGAGGGGGACCACGAGCGAGCCATCGCGGTCCTGCAGAAGGGGATCGCGATCGAGCCGACGGGGCTCTCGTACGGGAACCTCGGCAACTCCTACGCGAACCTCGGCAGGTTCGCGGATGCCAAGGTGGCCTACGAGCACGCGCTCGCGCTGGCCCCGACCGATCCGCAGTCTGTGGGCGGAGTCGCCGACGCGCACCTGTGGGCCGGAGATCCCGACTACAAGGCGCTCTATGCGAAGGCCATCGCGATGGCCAACGACGGCCTCGCGGTGAACCCGCGTGACGCGAACCTTGTCGCCTCGGTCGCGCTCTGGCTGGCGAAGGTGGGCAACCCGGCCAAGGCGCGGAAGATGATCGCGCGGGCGCGCGAGATCGACCCGGGCGACATCGGGATCCGTTACCTGGAAGTCCTCACCAGTACCTGGAACCACCAGCTCGACGACGCATTCCGCCAGCTCGACGCGTTGCTCGCCGCCGGCTGGCGCGTCGCGGCCATCGTCACCGACCCCGACCTCGCCCCGCTGCGCTCTGACCCGCGGTTCGCGGCGCTCGTGAAGAAGTACACCAAGCCCGCGCCGGCGAAGCGATAGCTACCGCGTCCGCCACGCGCCGGCGCGCACGAGGGCGGCGCCGCGCTCGCGCACGGGGAGCGGCAGGCCGGGTCCGAACGCGGCGGCGAGCGCGGTCGCGAGCTCGCCGGCGGACTGGAAGCGCAGGTCGGGATCCTTCGCCAGGCCGATCGCGAGCGCGAGGTCGACCTCGGGCGGCAGCGTCGGCGCGAGCTCGGTCGGCCGGTGCGGCACGGTGTGCACGACGCGATACAGGGTCTCGGCGATCTCGCCGCCCGCGTACGGCGCCTGCCCGGTGAGCGAGCGATACGCGATCGCGGCGAGCGCGTAGAGGTCGGTGCGGTGATCGACCGCGCCGCCCTGGGCTTGCTCGGGCGCCATGTACGCGGGCGTGCCGACGACGTGGCCGTGCGTGAGCGTGTCGCCGGAGTCGATCGCGCGCGCGATGCCGAAATCGAGGATCTTCCACGCGCCGTGATCGCGGAACACGTTCTGTGGCTTGAGGTCGCGGTGGACGACGTTCGCCGCGGCCGCGGCGGTCACGCCGAGCCCGACCTGGCGGATCATCTCGACGATGTCGTGCGCGGTCAGGCCGCGGCGGGCGCGCAATAGCTCGGCGAGCGTGTTGCCGACGAGCCGCTCCATCACGAGGTACGGCACCGGCACCTCGCCGACCTCGAGCACCTTCACGACATGCGGCGACTCGATCGCCGCCGCCGTGCGCAGCTCGCGCAGGAACCGCAGCACGTGGGTCGGGTTCGCGAGCGACGCCTGCGACAGCAGCTTGACCGCGACGACGCCTTGCGGGCTCGCGGCCTCGTAGACCTCGCCCATCGCGCCGCGGCCGAGCAGCTTGCCGAGCTGGTACGTCGCGATCGTCTGTGCGGAGAACCGGCCGCGGCCGCTGCGCAGCGCGCGCTCGAGCTCCTCGCGCGCCTCGAGTAGCAGCGCCTCGCGGCGGGCCGCGATGCGCACCGTGCGCTCGAGCTCGCCGACCGCGACCAGCGCGGTGCGTCGCGACATCCGCGCGGTCATGAACGTCGCGGCGAGCACGATCTGAACGAGCAGCTGGATCAGGATCTGGTCGCGGGTGCCGAGCCCGGTCGGGCGCACGAGCCCGGTGTCGTGCGCGCCGGCGATCACGAGCGCCGCGACGAGCGCCTGCATGCCGGCGCACGTCGCGTACACCGCGCTCGCGACGCGCGCGCTGCGGCCGAGGCCGGTGAAGTAGACGCCGAGCACGAGCACGAGCGGCGCCGGCGAGAACGCGCCGAAGTACGGGATCGCGGTCGTCACGCACGCGGCGGGGATGAACCAGCCGAGCGCCGTCGACGGCCGCCGGAACAGCACCGGATCGCGCGTGCGCGACAGCAAGTACAGGATCGCGAGGATCGAGACGCCGACCGCGCATTCGAGCAGCAGCGTCGCGAGCGGATCGCCCGGCAACAGCGGCGCGAGCAGGCCGCCGATGATCGCGATCGGCATCGCGATGAAGCAGAACCGGCGCGTGCGCTGCAGCTCGTCGTGCTCGAGCGCTTCGATCGGCGAGCTGATCGTCGTCGACGCGCTCACCGGCATGCGCGACGACGACGCCTTCGTCTCCTCGTCGTCGAGCATGGCCGCTACGCGAGCGCGCCTCGCACGAGCGGGCGCAGCTCGTCGACGAGCTCGGGCGCGCACACGAGCCGGATCACCGCGGTCGGCTGGCCGAGCGGCATGTCCTCGAGCAAGCGCGACAGCGTGACCGTGCCGTGGCGCGGGTGATCGATCACGTGCAGCTCCTCGTCGGACGATGCGAGGTACGCCGCGTGCTGCGCGCGATCGAGGTGGACGTAGTACTTGCCGGCGGCGCCGAGCCGGCGCTCCGCGATCTCGAGCGCCGCGGGCCACACGCGCTCGGCGGCGGCCCGGTCATCGCCGAGGTCGAGCGTCTTGAACAGCCGGCGCGACACCAGGCGGTGCGCGAGGTCACGCAGGACCGGGTCGGTCGCGGCGTCGGATGCCCAGTGATCGAGCGCGGTCGTGACCGAGACGTCGTGCAGCTTCAGATATTCGTCGACGGAGACGCGCTCGCCGCGCGCCATCGCGGTCGCCGCGGGCAGGCCGGCGGGCGGAGCGCCGTCGCGCGCGAGCTGCGCGAACCGCTCGAGCGTCTTGATGAACATCCACTCGGCCGCGCGCACGGTCTTGTGGTGATAAACCTGCGCGTACATGTACGAGCGCGCGAACAGGTACTGCTCGACCGCGTACATGCCGCGGCGGTAGTCGACGACGAGATCCTCGCGGCCGGGCGCGACGTGCGCGACCTGGATCGCGTGGATGATCCAGTCGAGGTCGTAGGTGGCGTAGCCGGCGCCGGAGTAATGGCCGTCGCGCAGGAGGTAGTCGAGGCGATCGACGTCGAGCTGCGACGACACCAGCTTGCGCGCGTAGTGCGGCGCGTAGCCTTTACCCCAGAACGTGCGCAGCGTGGCCGGTAGGCCCGGCTCGAGGTGCTCGAGCGCGGCCGCCAGCTCGGCGTGCTCGGTCGCGATGCGGGCGCCCCACGTCTCGTGGTCGGCCGCGGCGCCGCCGAACACGTGCTCCCACGCGTGCGAGAACGGGCCGTGGCCGACGTCGTGGAGGAGCGCCGCGACCTTGACGTGGCGCGCCACCGCGTGCGGCAGCTCGAGCCGGCGCGTCACGCGCTGCGCGATGTGAAACGCGCCGAGCGCGTGGCCGAAGCGCGAGTGCTCGGCGCCGGGATAGACCAGCCACGCGAAGCCCATCTGCTTGATCCGGCGCAGGCGCTGCATCGCCTGCGTGTCGAGCAGCTCGGCGATCGGCCGGTCCGCGCCCTTGAACTCGACGAGCCCGTGCACCGGGTCGCGAAACACCCGATCCTTCACGCGGCGCATCGTACCACCACGCCACGACCCGGCTTGACGGTATCTTGGTAACTTGGTACCACTGTACACATGACGGATCACGAGCTCGAAACGTCGATCGACTCGCTGGCGCTCGCCCCGGCGGGCTTCACGCACCGCGAGCACGTCCAGCTCGCATTCGCGGTGCTTGCCGCCCAGCCCGACTTCGCGGCCGCGGCCGTGCGGTATCGCGCGCTGCTCCGCCGGTTCGCCGAGGCGCACGGCGCGGCCGCGAAATATCACGAGACGATCACGTGGGCGTACCTCGCGCTGATCGCCGAGCGCATGCACGGTCGCGAGTACGCCTCGTCGGCGCAGCTGATCGCCGACCACCCCGACCTGCTCGACCACCGCGGCGGCGCGCTCGCCCGCTGCTACGACATCGGCGAGCTCATCGCGAGCCCGCTCGCACGGGCCGTGTTTGTGCTACCGCGTAGGCCATGACCGAGGAGCGAGCCCGATGGACCACGAAACGCCGCCGGGTCCAGCGCGTACAGACCGGCGTGCGCATGGAGAAGCGCGTGTTGCAGCTGCTCAAGGCGCTCGCGAGCACGCTCGACATCACGCTCGGCGACCTGCTCGAGGGCATCGTGCTGCACGCGATCGAGGGCAAGTCTCCGTTCGGGCCCGACACGCTCGCGAAGATCGACGCGCTGCGTGGCGTGCTGCACCTCGATCTGACCGCGGCCGATTCGCACTTGCTCGTCGAGAGGAAGCGGCGATGACGGCGACGAGCCGCGAGGTCGCGATCGAGCGCGTCGACGGCGATGTCCGCAGACCGGACGTCGATCGCGTCGTCGTCGAGGCGCCGCTGCAGCTGCGCGCGCGCGGCACGCCGGTCGCGACGATCATGCGCACGCCCGGGCACGATCTCGAGCTCGTGCGCGGCCTGTTGCACGCCGAAAGCGTGACCGCCGGGGCGATCGTTCAGGCCGACGAAGACGCGGTCGAGATCGACGTCGAGCCCGCCGTGTTCGCGGCGCGCGGGCTGCTCGCGACCGCCGCGTGCGGCGTGTGCGGGCGCGTCGCGATCGCGGATCTCGAGCGACGCGCGCGCGAGGTCACCGCCGATACCAAGATCGCGGGCGCGCGGCTGGCGGGGCTGCCGGGGGCGCTGCGCGCGCGCCAGGCCGTGTTCGCCGAGACCGGCGGCCTGCACGCGGCCGCGCTCGCGATGGCCGCGACCGGCGAGATCGTGTGCTCGCGGGAGGACGTCGGCCGCCACAACGCCGTCGACAAGCTCGTCGGCTGGGCGCTCGCCGAGCAGGTCGCCCCCGCGCGACACGTGCTGCTGCTGTCGGGCCGCGCCGGCTACGAGCTCGTGCAAAAGGCCGTGATGCTCGGCGTCCCGGTCGTGGCGTCGGTGTCGGCGCCCAGCTCGCTCGCGATCGAGCTCGCCGAGCGGTTCGGCGTTGCGCTCGCCGGGTTCGTGCGCGACGGCCGCTACAACCTCTATTCGCACGCTTGGCGCATCGGGTGATGTGATAGGTTGCCCGACGATGTCGCGTTACTTCCTCGTCGGTGCCGCGCTGCTCGCCGCGTGCGGAAAATCGAGCCCCGCGGCCGAACCGAAGCTCGTCGAAGCCGCGCCGGTCGGCAACAAGACCGTCGAGCCGGCACCGCCGGCGCCGCCGCAGCCCGCGCTGCCCGGCGACGGCCCGCACGCCGCGCCGCGCGGCCCCGAGCACGCGGTGTACTCGCTCGTCGACAACCGGCTGGCCGCGCACCTCGCGCGCGACGGCGGCCTGATGATTCCCGCCGGCTCGGCCGGGTTCGCGAAGTACACGCGCATCGGCAACGTCATCAAGGGCTACAAGCGGGCGTGGGAGCTGCGCCAGGTCGAAGGCGACATCAAGGTCGCGCGCATGACCGGCAAGGGCGCGTCGCTGTTCGTGCCGCTGACCGCGGCGCAGGCCGCGCGCCCGACGGTGCGCGTGCGCGTGTTCGCGGGCGATCACGGCACGCTCAGCCTGCGCGTCAACGATCACAAGGACGTCAACGCCAAGTTCGAGAGCGGGTGGTCCACCGTCGAGCTCGCGGTGCCGAGCGGCGAGCTCGTCGACGGCGAGAACCAGCTCGCGCTGTTCGCGAAGCAGTCCGGCCTCGAGGTCGCGTGGGTCGAGGTCGGCGCGGCCGCGGCGCCGCCCGACGACGGCGCGCTCGCGTTCTACGACGCCGGCGGCAAGGCGCTCGTCCTGCCCAAGGCCGGCGGCCTGAGCTGGTACATCGCGATCCCCGACAAGGCCAAGCTCGCGGCCGACGTCGTCGACGCCGGCTGCCAGATCAGCGTGCTCGCGACCGGCGAGGACGGCGCGATCGCCGAGGGCAAGCTCGCCGGCACCGGCGGCGCCGTCGATCTCGCGGCGCTCTCGGGCAAGGCCGCGCGCGTCGATCTCGAGGCGAGCGGCTGCGCGGTCGCGCACGTCGCGAACGCGGCGCTGGTCGTGCCGGGCGCCGCGCCGACGGTGAAGCACGGCGACCCGCCGAAGTACGTCGTGTTCGTGATCATGGACGCGCTGCGCGCCGACAAGATCCGCGCGTTCAATCCCAAGGCGCGGCCCGAGACGCCGAACTGGGACAAGCTCGCCGAAACGTCGACGGTGTTCGCGAGCGCGTACCAGCAGGGCAACGAATCGCAGGTGTCGCACGCGTCGATCTGGTCGTCGACGTACCTCGCGAAGCACAAGGCGATCGAGATGCGCGACAAGCTCGCCGACAAGTGGACGACGATCGACGAGGTCGCGAAGAAGGGCGGCAAGTACGTCGCCGGCGCGTCGGGCAACGGCTACATCCGGCCGTCGCGCGGCTTCGGCTCGGGCTGGGATCAGTTCGTCAACCACATCGAGAAGGGCCTCGGCCTGCGTGGCGCCGACATCGTCGAGAAGGGCCTGTCGTTCGTGCAGCCGAAGAAGGATCGCCCGTGGTTCCTCTACCTCGGCCTCATCGACACCCACGTGACGTGGCGCGCGAAGGAGCCGTGGATGAGCAAGTACGACGGCGGCTACAAGGGCCGGTTCCAGACCGAGTACGGCGACGACGGCCCGCACGGCTCCGACGGCAAGGACCTCACCGATCGCGAGAAGGATCACGTGCGTGCGCTGTACGACTCCAACGTCAGCTACCAGGACGACCTGATCGGCCAGCTCGTCGAGAAGCTGAAGTCGTGGGGCATCTACGAGCAGACGATGATCATCATCACCGCCGACCACGGCGACGAGCTGTGGGAAGACGGCCGCGTCGGCCACGGCGGCAGCGAGCGCGAGACCCTGCTGCACGTGCCGCTCTTGATCCATTATCCGCCGCTGTTTCCGGCGACGCGCGTGACCGAAGGCGTCGAGGGCATCGACATCGTGCCGACGCTCGCCGACGCGCTCGGCGTGCCGACCGACCCCGAGTGGCAGGGCATGTCGCTCGTGCCGGTCGCGAACGGCGCGGCCGGCGGCTACCCGTGGCTGTCGTTCTCGTCACAGTACGAGAACGGCCACGGCGGCCGCATCGGCCACTGGAAGATGAAGCTGTTCGGGCCGAACGCGCCGCGCCTGTTCGATCTCGCGAAGGATCCCGACGAGCGCAAGGACGTGTTCGGCACCGCGCAGGCCGAGGTCGGCGCGCGCCTGATGCTCGACTCGATGTGGATGCTGCGCCAGTGGAACGCGGAGTGGAAGAAGGCGCAGTGGGGCAACGCGGCCGACGTGTCGAGCCGCTTCGCGTCCGACCTCGGCGAGTGAATCGCGACCTCACGCCCACCGAAGGCGCGCGCCTGCTGCTCGAGCGCACGGGCGACGGCGGCGAGTATCGCGCCGCGATCTACACGCCGGCCGCGACCTACGAAGGCACGGCCACGTTGCACGAAGACGGCGGTGCCGACGTCGCGATCGCCGGCGCGCCCGACGAGCTCGTCGACGCGCTCCGCATGCTCGCGAAGCTCACCGCGCGCGGCGCTGCCGCGCGCCGCGCCGACGGCATGCCGGTGTGGCCCGCGCGCGTCCTGCGCTGGCGCGGCCCCGGCCGCGGCGGCTAGACGTTCAATCCTCGTCGTCCTCGTAGTACTCGACGGGCTCGTAGCGCTGCTCGCGGCTCGCCGGGCACTTCGAGCGGTACGCGCAACGATCGCACCACGTCCCGGGATTCGGGCGGGGGCCATCGTCGATCGCGAGCGCGGCGGCCTCGATGTTGTCGAGCAGATCGGGCACGAGCTTCTCGATCACGTCTTCGGGCGGCATCGGCGTGCTCCACTCGACCGCGCGCTCGGCGACCCAGTGCAGGCCGAGCCAGAACTGGCGGACGTGGCGAAACGCGGCGGCCGCGAGCACGACGTAGCCCTCGAGCTGGTCCGCGATCGACGTCCCCGGGATGCGTGCGCCGGTCTTGTGATCGACGAGCGCGAGCGAGTCGTCCTCGAACAGGTAGCCGAGATCGATCACGCCGCGATAGTAGGCGTCGCCCGAGTAGAACTGCGTCACCGTGAGGTCCTCGCGAACCGCGAGCGAGTACTCGACGAGCTGGCGGGCGACGCGCCGGCGCCGCCGGAACTGCTGGATGCGCGCGTGAAACGGCGCGATGCCGTGCGCGAGCGCGTCGAACCGCACCTGCTCGTGCTCGCCGGGCAGCTCGGCGCGCACGTCGCGCGCGGCCTCGGCGACCGGCGCGCCCTGCATCACGAGCTCGAGCACCTTGTGGATCGCCTTGCCGATGCGGGCCTCGGGCATCACCTCGGGCTCGGGCAACTTCTCGACGTACTTGAAGTGGAACAGGCGCGGGCAGCGCAGCGCGGTCGAGACCTTCGACGCCGACCACGGAGCGTGGATGAGCGCGCGTGTCGAGGGCGACCGAGGCGTGGTGATCGAGTGAGTGCGAAGCACGAACTACCTTGGGCCGAGGAAGTGCCGCGAAGCGGCCAAGCCGGGGGGAAACCGTAGCACTACTGCGCCGAAAACTTGCCGCGGCGCCGCGGGCGCCCGAAAACCATGCGGTGACGTGTGAAGTCTGCAACGCGAACGTGCACGAGCTGCGGCGAGGCCGCTGCTGGGGCTGCTACGCGCGCTGGGTCGACGCGCGCCCGGTCGGCCTCGGCGCGCGGTGCGCGACCTGTCACGAGAAACGCCGGCGGTTTCTCAAGACGGTCGAGATCCACGGCGCGTGGATGGCGATGTGCTTCAACTGCGCGGGTCAGCTGTGCGGGCTCGAGCCGATGCCGAAGACGCTCGCCGCGCTGCGCGAGGCCGTCTCGCGCGAGCGCCGCAAGCGCGACCGCCGGTTCGGCAAGCCCGACACCCGCGTGTACCGCTACGAGCGCCGGGTCGGCGAGCGCCGGACCGGCCGCGAAGACGTGCCGGTCGTCGAGGACGACATGATCATCGAGGTCACGATCGACGTGACCCCGGACCACAACGACGACGACCTGACGAAGATCCGCGAGCTCGTCGCCGAGCTGCGGCCGTCCGAGCTCGCGGTGTAGCGCTAGTCGACCGCGTCCACCACGCACAGGCGGTGCGCGGTGTAGCCGTTCGAGTCGTACGCGAAGACCCACGGTTGACCTTCGAACATCGCGAGCTCGTACCCGCTGGCCTGCGGGCGGATGCCCTCGAGCGCGGTCGAGATCAGCTCGCTGCCGTCGCCCGCCAGGAAGCCGACCACGATGTCGCCGTGGATGTCGAGGTAGCTCGCCCACGTGCGCTGGCCGTCGAACATGATGCGCGGCGCGGTCGCATTCGCCCGCAGGAGCTGGCCCTTGGCCATCGACGACGCGTTCAGGATGAACACGTCGTTCTGGGTCTGGAATACGAGCGCGCCGGTGCCGGTCGCGGCGTCGGCGGCGATGCGCGGCGCTTCGCACGCGAAGCCGGCGTGCACGATCTCGGCGGGGCGATCCATCGCGAACACCGTCGCGAGGCTGCAGTCGCCCGTGGTGCCCCAGCCGACGAGCGCCGCGCCGCCCGCTGGCGCGACGGTCAGGCCTTCGATCGGGTCCTGCGCGTCGGTCGACACGACCTGCAGCAGCGACGCCGGATGCCAGGTGTCGTCGAGCTGCTGCAGCCACACGCCGCTGCCGTTCACGTACGGCAGCACGTGCGAGTTGTCGACGTCGACGACCGACTGCACCGCGTTGCCGAGGCCAGGCAGCTGCATGATCTGGACAGAACTCGCGAGATCGGCGCCCAGCACGTCGATCGCCATCCCGCTCGCGCCGAGCTCGTTGATGACGACGCGGCCGCTCGCGCGCGACATCGCCGTCCACGAGCCGGTGACCGGCAACGGCAGCTCGAGCGGCGTCTTGTTCGTCGGCACGACGGCGATGCCGTGGAGCCGTCCGCCGGCGAGCGGCGTCGTCACCAGCTCGACCTCGTCGGTGGTCGTCGCCACCGCCAGCTGCATCGGCACGGTCGGGTCCTGGGTCGACGCCCACGCCTGGTAGCCGCACACCTCTGGGATCTGCGCGATGTTCACGTGGCCCGTCGTCGGGTAGCCCGTCGGCGCCGGCGGCGCGGGTGGCGGCACGATGTTGTCGCCGCAGGCCGCGGCAAGGACCAAGACGATGGCGTAGAAGCGACCCATTCTCCCAATATGCACGAAGTCGCTGCACTACCGGAAGGTTTCTGATCGACTTCTTGGCATCACCACCACACGTCCCTACACGGGCAAAATTTGCCAGCGGCTGCGAGCACGAGTCCGCGAATTTTCAACCCACTTTCACGGTGCCTCACGCTCGCGCGACTTCTAGAAAAAAAACTGATGTCAAGACTGGTGAACGAAATGGCCGGCGCTAGGATGGCGAACATCTCGACGGTCCCGACGACAAATCTTTCTTGGAGGAACGTGGTCATGAGTACGCTTGCTGTGGTGGAAGAGATCCTTCGCGAGACCGCAGTTCCGATGTCGGTCCGCGAGATCGTGGAACGTGCAGGTGCGCGGCTGCCGAGCAAGTCGAAGACGCCCGACACGGTCGTGGCGCGCGACCTCTCGATGGATATCAAGAAGAAGGGCGAGAGCTCGCTGTTTGCTCGCACTTCGCCCGGGCGCTACACGCTGCGCGCGCTGGTGTCACAGGCGCTGCCGACCGAGGCGACGGCGCTCGCTCCGGCGGCGTTGCGTCAGGCTGCCGCGACCGCGAGCGTGGCGACGCCCGCGACCGTGGCGCCGCAGCCCATGAGCGCGCTCGCCACGCGGAAGCCCGCCGCGCCGGCTCCGGCCGCACGCCCGGCTGGCCGCGACACCGCCGAAGGCGGCGGATACGTCGGCTGAGGCAGCTCGCGCTGTTCGCTGCGGCGATGCGCGCAAGCCTGCTCGACGATCTGCGCCTCGCGCGATGTCGCCGCGAATAATGCGGGCTAGAATATCCGTCGTATGATCCGTCGCGCCGAGGTCCAGGACTATCCCTGGATCGTCGCGACGGGTGCCGAGGCGTACCGCGACCTCGGTGACTACACGCGGATCCTGCCGTCGTGGCTCGAACAGCCCGGCGTGCTCGCGTGGATCGATCAAGACGGATACGGTCGTGGCCGCGGCTTCGCGATGCTCGGGTTCTACATGGAAGAGCCGCCGGGTAGCCCGGGAGATCGAACGGAGCGGCAGGTCATCGCCGATCTGCTCGCGCTCGCCGTGTTGCCGGCGTACCAGCGTCGCGGCATCGGCACGCAGCTGCTCGAGCACGTGATCGAGGTCGCCGAGCGCGTCGCCCCGACGAGCCACATCCAGCAGCTCCGCCTCACCGTCGCCGAGCACAACACGCCGGCGCAGCGCATGTACGCGCGTGCAGGCTTTCGCGTCGTCGAGGGCGGCGCGACGTACGACCGCGGTCAGCGGGCGCTGCGGATGTCGCGCGTGCTCGTGCGCCGCGCTACTGGATGACCGTGTCGACGCAGCTCGCGATGTCGAAGAACATGAACGCGAGCGCTTTCTCCTGCGCCGTCATCGCCGCCGTCGAGCACTGGCTCGGATAGCCGGTGCCGCCGGGGGACGACATCGAGTCGGCCGACACGTGCATGTCGGAGAACACGACCTTGCCGCAGCGCTGGTCGGACGCTGCCTCGTTGGGCGTCGTGAACTGGAAATTCTGCGGCGACATGTCCGGCTGGTAGTACGTCCAGCGCTCGGCCTTGTTGTTGTCGACCCCCGAGCAGGTCTCGCGGCCCTGGTGGACGACGATCTGGTCGCGCGTCGTCGAGCCCATGACGTTGAGCATCCACGTCGCGAACGACATGCCCTTCGGGTTGTCGATCTCGTCGATGATGTCGGTCGCCGGATCGGTCGTGTTGCCGCCGTTGGACCACATCGCGATCGCCGGCCATACCGCCGGCTTCTGGTTGCCGCCGCCTTGCGTGCTGCCTTCGATCCAGATGTTGTGCCAGTGCGAGAGGAAGATGCGGCCGCCCATGTCGGCGTACATCTTCACCGCGTCCATCGCGCTCTGGGACTTCGTGTTCGGGGCCTGCTCGCCCTCGCACGAGAAGATCACGATGTCGTAGGCCGACAGCGCCTGGTACGTGTTCCACAGGCTCTGCGAGTCGGCGAAGTTGCCGGAGCCGCCGGCAAAGCCAGTCTTGAAGTGGTCCGTGCCTTCGCCGGACGACTGGGTGTCGGCGTAGAGGTGGATCTTCTGCGCGCCGCCCATCGTGCCGATCTCGGTGTCGGCGATGCCGAGCTTGCGGATCAAGCACTCGAGCGCATCGGCGCCGCCCGTCGAGATCGCGATCGCCGGCATGCTGACGCTCGTCGTGTTCGGCGACATGTCGGTCATGCTCTTGGGCAGCGTCGTGTCGGCGGCGGCGATCGGCGTCGACATGCACTTCGGCACCATCGGGATGGTGAGCTCGCGCCGCCACTTGCCGCTCGTGATCACGACCGGGATGCTCTTGCCGGCGGGCATGTTGCCGAGGCTGAAGTTGCCCATCTCGTCGGTGGTCGTCATGACGAGCGGATCGCCGGGCAGCCCGTCCGAGCACTGGTCGCACGTCAGGCCGGTCGGCTCCGGGCCCGGATCGCTGTTCGGCACGTAGACGTTGATGCCGTACAGCGGCAGCGTGCCGTTCGGCGCGAACACGGTGCCGGTGATCGCCGTCGCGTCGGCCGCCATGCCGCTGCCCATCGTCGAGCAATCGACCTGCTGGCACTGGAGGCCCTGGCACGAGCCGAGCGGCTCGCACTGGCCGTCGAGCGAGCACTGGTATCCGCTACCGCACTCGCTGCCGCCTTGCGTGCACTGCGCGTCGCACTTCATCGTGCTCGAGTCGCAGTAGAAGCCCGACGGGCACGTGTTCGCGCCGTTCGGGTTGCAGGTCTGCATGCATGCGGCGGGCGCGGGGCTCACGCCGCAGATGCTTGGAAACGATTTCGAGCTGCCGCAGCCGAACGCGACCGCAGCAACCACGACAAAAGCATAGCGAGCAGACGAGGCCACCATGGTTCTAATCGTACGCCTTCCCGACGCGCGACAACAATGCGCGAGCCTTGCACATCAAAAACATCCTCTTGCCACCCGTGGGCTGGCTAACAGCAAACTGCGCGCCGCACGCGACATGTACGACGATCGCGCAGATCCGGGCGATTAGCGCTGGAGACTGCAGACCCTGGGGGGGAGAGTCTCAGCTCTTGCGAGTGGTTGGGCGCCGGAGCGCGAGGACGTATAGAAGTACCAGCGCGACCACGACGAAGATCACGGAAGGAACCCAGAAGTTCTCGAATCTCGCGTGTTCCTCGCCGATCGGGAACAGCGCGAGAGGGAGCTTCTTGGCGGAGATGGCCACCGGGACCGCCAGCGCGATCCCGAGCAGCGCCTCACCCGTGATGAACCCGGCCGCGGCGAGCAGCCCCATCCGCTCGACCTCCGAACGTCGCTCGGGCGACGCCTTCATGCGGTCGAGCTGCCGCGTGACCAGCCACGCGACGATGCCGCCGAGGAAGATCGGCACGTTCAGCTCGAACGGCAGGTACACGCCTACCGCGAACGCCATGACCGGGATTCGCGTCTTCGAGCCGCGCTTCTCGAGGACGTGATCGATCGCGATCACGATCACGGCGATGGCCGCGCCGATCGCGATGATCGCGAGCGGCAGCCCGCCGTCGAAGATGCCGAACGCGACCGTGCCCATGAGGTTGGCCTGGGGCGCCTTCAGCTTGTCGCCGATGCCGTAGGAGTTGTGCAGCAGGTTCAGCACCGGCGCCATCACGAACGCCGCGACCACGACGCCGAGGATCTGCATGACCTGCTGCTTCCACGGCGTCGAGCCGACGAGCTGACCGCACTTCAAGTCCTGCAGGTTGTCGCCGCCGATCGCGGCCGCACAGCACACGACGCCGCCGATCAGGATCGCCGAGATCGGTCCGACCGGGCTCTTGAGGCCGAGGCCGAGCAGGAGCAGCGCCGAGACCAGGATCGTCGAGATCGTGATGCCCGAGACCGGATTGTTCGACGACCCGACGAGCCCGGCCATGTACGACGCGACCGCCGAGAACAGGAAGCCCGCGATGATCATCACGACCGCCATCACCGCGCTGATCGCCGGCGAGTCGGTGAAGTGCCAGAAGATCAGGAACAGCGGGATCACCGACACGCCGATCAGCACGAGGATGATGTTCATCGGCATGTCGTGCTCGGTGCGCACCGTCGCCTCGCCACCGCTCCGGCGCTTGCGATACGCGTCGAGGCCGGCGCGCACGCCGCCGAGCAGCGACTTGCGAAGCTTGACGAGCGACCACAGTCCGCCGACGAGCATGCCGCCGACGCCGAGGAAGCGCGTCGCCGCGTGATAGGTGTCGCCGGCGTCGAGCGCGTTGGCGTCGACGAGCGCCTGCGACAAGGTCACGCCGTGCAGCTTGTCGACGACGATCGACGACGGATCGCCGAAATGTGCGAACAGCGGCACCGCGATCCAGCGGTTCAGCACCGCGCCGGCGAAGATCACCGCCGCGACGTTGAAGCCGACGATGTAGCCGACCGAGAGCAGGGCCGGCGATGCGTTGAGCCCGAAGTAGAACGGCGTGCCGGTCTTCGTCACCGCGCCGGCCGCGGTCTTGGTCGCGGCGCCGCCGGTGAGCCACACGCCGAACTGCACGGTCTCGGCGAAGATCTTGAGCCCGGTCGCGCCGACCTTGACGATCGCGGCGATCGCCGCCGACAGCGCGAGCACGCCGACGCCGCCGCCGCCCTCGGCGCCAACCTTGAGTACCTCGGCGGTCGCGACACCTTCGGGGAACTGCAGCGGCTGGTCGATGATCAGCGCGCGCCGCAGCGGGATCGTGAACAGCACGCCGAGGATCCCGCCGAACCCCGCGATCGCGGTGCACTCGAGGTACGGGAACGCGCCGAAGATGCCGTTCGCGTCGGCCGGCTTCACCCACACGCCGAGCAGCACCATCGCGGGGAGCGTGAAGATCGCGCCGGCGGCGAGGCCTTCGCCCGAGGCGGCCGCGGTCTGCACCGCGTTGTTCTGCAGGATGTTGCCGGTGCGCAGCGCGCGCAGGATGCCCATCGACATCACCGCGGCCGGCACCGACGCCGAGACCGTCATGCCGGCGAACATGCCGAGGTACGCGTTCGCGCCGCCGAGGATGACCGACAGCAGCGCGCCGAGGATGATCACGCCCGCCGTCAGCTCCGGAAGCTTCTGCGAAGCGGGAACGTACGGGGTGACCTTGGCGTCGGACATGGGCGGCACTACACCACAAACGCGATCGATCTTGGGGGTACGCTCCGGCCAACGCGAAACGCGAGGTGGTGCGTTGTTAAGCCGGTACGTCTGGAGCCAAAACATGAACACGCGCTTGCTCGTCGCGGCCGCCCTGCTGGCGGCCGCTGCATGCGGAGGTAAGAAAGATTCGTCGCCGCCGGGCGACTCGCCGCTGGCCGAGAAGGTCAAGCGCGACGCCAAGGACGCGCCGGATGGGCTCGATCTGCGGCTGTCGAACGGCAAGCAAGGCGCGCCGCCGTACGATCACGCCAAGCTGGCGCCGGCCACGAAGCTGACCGATCCGGCCGCGCAATCGCTGCTCGCGCGGACCAAGCCGATCGCGGTCGACCCGGCGGACGTGCAGACGTTCGCGCTGCGCCCGGCCTCGTCGCCGCCGCCGCGCACCGGCGAGACGATCACGTCGAGCTTTCCGCCGCCGCCGAGCGCGTCGCTGCCGCCGCCGAAGGCGAGCGACGCCGGCAAGGGGCTCGAGGTGCTGCGCTACATGCCCGAGGGCAAGGTCCCGCTCGCACCCGAGGTCAGCGTGACGTTCAGCCAGCCGATGGTCGCGGTGACGTCGCAGGACGACGCGTCGGCGACCACGCCGGTCAAGCTTTCGCCGCCGACGAAGGGGCGGTGGCGCTGGATCGGCACGCGCACGATTCTATTTGACCCCGATGTCCGCATGCCGCAGGCGACGACGTACACCGTCGAGATTCCTGCCGGCACGAAGAGCGCGACCGGCCAGGCGCTCGCGAAGACCAAGACGTTCACGTTCGAGACGCCGCCGCCGACGATCGTCGCGAGCTATCCGACCGTCGGGCCGCAGCATCTCGACGTGCCGATGTTCGTCAAGTTCGACCAGAAGATCGACGCGGCCGCGGTGCTCGCACAGATCCAGGTCAAGGTCGCCGCGGGCTGGGATGGCAAGCCGGTGAAGATCCGCGCGCTCGACGCCAAGGAGATCGACAAGAGCAAGGACAAGCAGCTCGGCGCGCTGGTCGCGGCGTCGAAGGAAGAGAGCGGGCGGTGGATCGCGTTCCGCGCGGTCGACCCGCTGCCGGCCGACGCGACGGTCGAGGTGACGATTCCCGCCGGCACGCCGTCGGCCGAGGGCCCGAACAAGACCAAGGCGGCGCAGTCGTTCTCGTTCCAGACCTACCCGCCGCTCAAGCTCGTGCGCGCGCGCTGTGCGTGGGGCGGCGAGTGCCGGCCGGGCTCGCCGTTCACGTTCGAGTTCAACAACCCGATCGACGTCGACAAGTTCGACGAGCAGCTCGTCTCGATCTCGCCCGACCTGCCGGGCGCGCACATCATCGCGCAAGGCGACTACGTGCTCGTGCAGGGGCTCGCGAAGGCGCGTAGCTCGTACAAGGTCGCGATCGACGGCAAGCTCACCGACGAGTTCGGCCAGACGCTCGGCAAGGACGTGTCCGACAAGTTCGACGTCGGCGACGCGTACCCGCAGTTCTACGGCGCGCAGGGCATCGTCGTGCTCGATCCCGAGGCCAAGAATCCGACGCTCGACGTGTTCACGACCAACTACGACCAGCTCAAGGTCAAGCTGTACGCGGTCGAGCCGACGGACTTCGACGCGTACAACCACTTCCTCGCGAATCGCTGGAACCACGATCATCCGCCGACCGCGCCGGGCCGACTCGTGTTCGACGGCACGGTCAAGACCAGCGGCGGCAAGAACGAGCTGGCCGAGACCCACGTCGATCTGACGAAGGCGCTCGGCAAGTCGGGCTTCGGCCACGTGTTCGCGCGCGTCACCCCGTATCCGTGGACCGAGAGCTATCCGCCGCCCGAGCTGATCGCGTGGATCCAGTCCACGCACCTCGCGATCGACGCGCACGTCGACGGCGACAGCCTGCTCGCGATGGCGACCGAGCTCGCGACCGGCAAACCGGCCGGCAACGTCTCGCTCGAGCTCCGACCCTACGGCGTCACCGCGACGACCGACGCGCAGGGCGGCGCGACGCTCGCGCTGACCCCTGCGGGGCCGAAAGGCGCGAGCTACCTGGTCGCGCGCCGCGGCGACGACACCGCGTTCGTCGCCGATTACAACGTCGGCTACGGTGCGGACTACGGCACCTGGTACAAGCAATCGCGCGGCACGCAGCTCGCCTGGTACGTCGTCGACGATCGCAGGCTGTACAAGCCGGGCGAGGACGTCACGCTCAAGGGCTGGCTGCGCGCGATCAACTACGACAAGAACGGCGACGTCGGCTGGACCAACGGCCAGATGACGGGCGTCGACTACAAGGTGTTCGACAGCCTGAACAACCAGATCGCGACCGGCAAGGCCACGGTCGACGCGATCGGCGGCTTCGACACCAAGTTCGCGCTGCCCAAGACGCCGAACCTCGGCTACGCGCGCATCGAATTCACCGCGATCGGCGCGCTCGCCGGCGTGTACACGCACCCGATCCAGATCGAGGAGTTTCGCCGCCCCGAGTTCGAGGTCAACGCGCACGCGAGCCAGGGCCCGTTCGTCGTCGGCGGAAGCGGCGACGTCACGGTCGACGCCAAGTACTACAGCGGCGGCCCGCTGCCGGGCGCACCGGTCAGCTGGTCGGTGACCGCGGCGCAGACCAGCTTCACGCCGCCCAATCGCGACGACTACATCTTTGGCAACTGGACGCCGTGGTGGGGCTGGCGCGGCTGGTTCGACGACTACGACGGCGGCCGCGGCTACAAGCCGCCGAAGACGTGGTCGCTCGCCGACAAGACCGACGCGACCGGCGCGCACGTGCTCCACGTCGACTTCCTGTCGGTGAAGCCGGCGGTGCCGATGACGGTGACCGCGAACGCGACCGTGACCGACGTCAACCGCCAGGCGTGGACCTCGTCCGCGATCATGATGGTGCACCCGTCGAAGCTGTACGTCGGGCTCAAGGCGGCAAAGCCGTTCGTCGAGCAAGGCACGCCGTTCGATCTCGACGTGATCGGCGTCGACCTCGACGGCAAGGCCGCGCCCGGCGCGAAGGTCGAGGTCAAGGCCGTGCGGCTCGACTACGAGTACAAGAAGGGCCGCTACCAGACCAAGGAAGTCGATCCGCAGACCTGCGCGGTCGTCGCCGCGGCCGACGCGCAGGCGTGCCACTTCGCGACCAAGGACGGCGGCACGTACGAGGTGACGGCGACGATCGTCGACGACGAGGGCCGGCCGAACCAGACGACGATGCAGTTCTGGGTCTCGGGCGGCGACGCGCCGCCGGCGCGCGACGTCGCGATGGAGCGCGTGCAGATCATTCCCGACAAGAAGGAGTACGCGCCGGGCAACACGGCGGAGCTGCTCGTGCAGGCGCCGTTCTATCCGGCCGAGGCGCTCGTCACCTGGCGGCGCAACGGCATCGTCAAGAACGAGCGCGTGACGTTCGACAAGGCGACGAAGGTGATCGCCGTGCCGATCACCGACGCGATGACGCCGAACCTGTTCGTGCAGGTCGATCTCGTCGGCGCCGCCGCGCGCACTGACGATCACGGCAAGCCCGATCCGAGCCTGCCGAAACGGCCCGCGTACGCGTCGGGCTCGATCGATCTGCCGATCCCGCCGCGCCAGCGCACGCTCGGCGTCAAGGTCACCCCGGCGGCGGCCAAGCTCGGCCCGGGCGAGGCGACGAAGCTCGCGATCGAGGTCACCGACGCGGCGGGCAAGCCGGTCGCGGACGCGACGACGTCGGTGATCGTCGTCGACGAGGCGATCCTCGCGCTCGCGGGCTATTCGTTTGCGAGCCCGATCGACACGTTCTACGCGCAACGCGACGCCGGTACGCGCGATCACTACGAGCGCGCCTACGTGAAGCTCGCGAAGCCCGACGGGAGCGCGCTCGCCGAACAGCAGGCGCAGACGTTGCCCACCGGTGGGGTCGCGTATCGCAAGGTCGCGCGCGCCGAAGCGCTCGAGGACGGCGAGATGGCCGGCGCGAGCGGCAACGGCGCGCTGGCGCTCGATTCCGCGCCGGCCGCGCCGGCCGCGATGCCCGCGCCGACGACCGCCACCGCACCGCCGCCACCGCCGGCCGACAAGACCGCGGAAGCGAAGTTCGGCGGCAAGAACGAGGAGTCGAGCCGATTCGGCGCGCCGCCGCAGCCGCCGAAGACGATCGCGATCCGCTCGAACTTCAACCCGCTCGCCGCGTTCGCACCGGCGGTGAAGACCGGCCCCGACGGCCGCGCGGTCGTCGACATCAAGGTGCCCGACAACCTCACGCGCTATCGCATCGTCGCGATCGCAGTCGCGGGAGAGCGCCAGTTCGGCAAGGGCGAGAACGAGGTGACCGCGCGCCTGCCGCTGATGGTGCGGCCGAGCCCGCCGCGGTTCTTGAACTTCGGCGACACGTTCGAGCTGCCGGTCGTCGTCCAGAACCAGACCGACTCGGCGATGACCGTGCAGGTCGCCGTGCGCGCGACCAACGCGACGCTCACCGACGGCGCGGGCCGCCAGGTCAGCGTGCCCGCCAACGATCGCGTCGAGGTGCTGTTCCCGGCGTCGGCCGAGATGGCCGGCACCGCACGCATCCAGGTCGTGGGCTCGGCAGGTGCCGCGACCGACGCGGCCGAGCTCGCGCTGCCGGTGTGGACGCCGGCGACGACCGAGGCGTTCGCGACCTACGGCGTGATCGACGACGGTTCGATCAAGCAACCGGTAGCGCTGCCCGGCAAGGTCGTCACCCAGTTCGGCGGCCTCGACGTCACGACCGCATCGACGAACTTGCAGTCGCTGACCGACGCGCTGCTCTACCTCGTGCACTACCCGTTCGAGTGCGCGGAGCAGCGCAGTAGCCGCGTGCTCGCGATCGCGACCTTGCGCGACGTGCTGTCCGCGTTCCACACCAAGGACATGCCGAGCGCGGCGGCGATGGAGACGTCGACGGCCGAGGACATCGAGCACCTGTCGCAGATGCAGAACTACGACGGTGGCTTCGCGTTCTGGGATCGCGGCTATCCGAGCGAGCCGTACCTCAGCGTGTTCGTCGTCAACGCGCTCGTGCGCGCGAAGGCGAAGGGCTTCACCGTGCCGCCCGCGATGCTGTCGCTGGCACAGCCGTACCTGCAGAACATCGAGTCGCACATCCCCTGGTACTACCCGGAGGACGTGCGGCGCGCGATCGAGGCGTTCGCGCTGTACACGCGCAAGCAGATGGGCGACCTCGACGTCGCGAAGGGCAAGCGCCTGTACGCGGCGTGGGGCGGGCCCGACAAGGTCACGATGGAGACCGACGGCTGGCTGCTCGGCACGTTCGCCGGCCAGGCCGCGGCGGCGACCGAGCGCGCCGCGCTCGTGCGCTATGCCGAGAACCACGTCAGCGAGACCGCCGGCGCGGCGAACTTCACGACCAGCTACAACGACGGCAACTACCTCCTGCTGTCGAGCGATCGCCGCGTCGACGGCGTGATGCTCGAGTCGTTCATCGAGGAGACGCCGAAGCACGACCTGATCCCGAAGATCGTCACCGGCCTGCTCGCGCACCGCAAACGCGGGCGGTGGGAGAACACGCAGGAGAACGCGTTCGTGCTGCAGGCGCTCGACCTGTACTTCCACACCTACGAGAAGGTCACGCCCGACTTCGTCGCGCGCGTGTGGCTCGGCAACGACTACGCCGGCGATCACGCGTTCAAGGGCCGCACGACCGAGTACGCCGACGTCCAGATCGCGATGAAGGACGTCGCGACCCACGACAAGCAGGACCTGACGATCCAGAAGGACGGCGCGGGCCGGCTCTACTACCGCATCGGCATGACGTACGCGCCGGCGAGCCTGCACCTCGACGCCGCCGACTACGGGTTCGTCGTCCAGCGCGCGTACGAAGGCGCCGACGATCCGAAGGACGTGTCGCGCGACAAGGACGGCACGTGGCACGTCAAGGCCGGCGCGCGCGTGCGGGTGCGCGTCACGATGGTCAACGAGAACCGGCGCTACCAGGTCGCGCTCGTCGATCCGATTCCGGCCGGCTTCGAGCCGATGAACCCGGCGCTCGCGACGACCGGCCCGATCCCGCTCGATCCGAACGAGCAGAAGTCGCGCGGCGCGTACTGGTGGTGGTATGGCCCGTGGTACGAGCACCAGAACCTGCGCGACGAGCGCGTCGAGGCGTTCGCGTCGCTGTTGTGGGAAGGCGTGCACGAGTACGTCTACGTCGCGCGCGCGACCACGCCCGGCAACTTCGTCGTGCCGCCGCCCAAGGCCGAGGAGATGTACATGCCGGAGACGTTCGGGCGCGGTGCCAGCGATCGCGTGGTCGTGGAGTGAGGTAACGTCGCCGGGTGCATGTAGTCTTCATCGACGGCAACGAGCTGCGTGCAGTCGAGATCCGGCAGATCGCGCCGGCGCTCGAGCTCGTCATCGAGCCGCTGCAGACCGGCTTCGCGACCGCCGCGCCCGAGCCGGAGCATCGCGCGCGCGACAAGGTGCTCGCGCATCCGGTCGCGGCGGCGTGC
>Ga0335083_10001903_pt1 | contig 28154 bp, 35 predicted proteins | sample Lox_Sample_42_FD_206716 | JGI IMG/M metagenome (GOLD analysis project Ga0335083, IMG submission 206716) | Soil microbial communities from Loxahatchee National Wildlife Refuge, Florida, United States - Lox_Sample_4.2 | ecosystem: Environmental > Terrestrial > Soil > Wetlands | place: USA...
CCTGACCTCCAACGCGTCCAGAGCTAAATGTCGCCACATCTGTCTGGAGAATTGTGGTGCCGAGGGCGGGACTTGAACCCGCATGTGGTTGCCCACGGTGGATTTTGAGTTTTCCGACAGATAGTGTATAGTGCGTCACTATCAGTCAAAATCAAACAGAATCAACGCTTATTTTGTCCTTCCGGCTTCGCTGAATGTTTCATTTTGCGCGGTTGCGGTCCGTCATTCAGCCCAAGTTCAGCCACAGTCGAGGGTCCTCGCATCACGCGTCAACGTTCACGAATCTTCGTATGATCCCCGACACGCGCACCCGATCGGCTTGGACTCTCCTCGTCCAAGGTCGCGATGGATTTTTGGTGACAGTTTCGCGCACCTGAAGTCCAGCTGTTTCTCCGAAAGCCGTTTCGAACAGATGCCGTTCGGCTTGTGGTCTCCTTCCTTCGGAGGTCCGAGATGAGCAGCAACCCCTATGTCGAAGCACGTCGCGAATGGGACGAACGATATGCCGATCTCGTTCTCGGCAAACGCAATTGGCAGATAGCTGCCGGCGGTCTGCTGGCTGCTACGCTGATTCTAGCCGGCGGCATCGTCTGGCTCAGCACGCGGAGCCGCTACATTCCGTACGTGGTTCAGGTCGACAAGCTCGGCTACGCGCTGACGGTGCCGCAGCCGTTGACTCCCGTCTCGGTCCCCGACATCGCTACGCGCATCCAGCGCTACGAGGTCGCCGCGTTCATTCAGGACGCGCGTTCGGTCTCAAGCGATCCGCTGCTCGAGCATCAGATGCTCAATTCACTGCTCGCGCACGTCCGCGGCGCGGCCGACAAATTCCTCGACGCGTACTACCACTCGGAGAACTTCACCCATAATCCGTTCAAACTCGCAGAGTCGCAGACCGTAACGGTCCAGATCGATTCGATTCTTCAGGTCTCGCCGGCCAGTTACCAGATCCGCTGGACCGAACAGCACCACGATCTAAACGGGGCGCCGCTGGGCGCGGCCTCCCATTGGGAGGCCATGCTTCAAACCGAGATCGTGCCGCCGAAGTCTGACGATTCGATTGTCAGCAATCCGCTCGGTTTCTACGTGACCCAGATCAGCTGGACCCAGCAGCAGGAGTAACCAGGAGGAAGCGCGATGAAGTCGATCGTCACTGCCACAGCGATACTCGCGGTCCTGAGTGGTTGCGCCACTCAACGCCCCACACCCAATCTACCGCCACCGAAGATCGTTTCCGAAGCCCCGGCGAAGCCGCAGCGGAGCGCTCCGGTTGCGACGGGCGAGCAACTGCTCGCACACCAGCCTGCGGAGATTCAGCAGGCTTTCAAAACGCATGAAGAGGACGGTTCGTGGCCCGTTTCCAAAACTGGCGAGCGGACGCTCTACCCCTATGGTCAGGCACCGCAGCCCATCGTGGACTGCGCTCCGCTCCGGACCACGGACATTCAGCTTCAGCCCGGCGAAACCATCACCGACGTCGCGATGGGCGACACCGAGCGCTGGATGGCAACTCCGGCTTCTTCAGGCGATCCACGCAATCCTGTCCCTCACTTGGCCGTCAAGCCGCAATCGCCCGGCATCGAAACTAACCTCACGATCTATACCACCAAACACATCTACCACCTGATACTGCGGTCGCGCGGACGCGCCCTGCAGGAGGTCGAGTTCTACTACCCGGATGAGCTTCTGGCCGCGATGAAAGATGCTGACGCAGCGGCATCGAAGGTGAAGCAGGCAGCAGCCGATCCTGCGAAAGATTCAATCGACGCAGTCAAATTTGCCATCGATCCATCGCAGCTCAACTTCGACTATTCCATCTCCGGTCCCAACGTCGCGTGGAAGCCGACGCGCGCCTTCGATGACGGCTCGCGCCTCTACGTCGAGATGCCGGACGGAATGAAGTCCAGTGAGGCTCCCGCCCTGCTTATCGACGCCGGCGGGGGAACTCAGATGGTGAACTACCGGGTCGACGGCAACTACTACGTTGTCGACCGCCTCGTGAACGAAGCGGTCCTGGTCTCCGGCGTGGGCCGAGACCAGGACCGGGTAACCATCTCCTACGCGGGTGCGCCGAGGTAACGGCCATGGCAAGCGTGGAAGCGATCGCGGACCGTGAAGAGCAGTTGCAGGAACATTCCGGAGGCGGCCGTTTCAACAAGGTGGGCCTGTGGATCGGAATCGCCATCTTGGTCCTTGGCGCGACGGCGGTCGTGATCGGGATTCACTCTTCAGGGTCGAGCCAGAGCCTGGGCTCACAGAAGGGTGTCGATGATCCGGGCTCCTCCACGCGCAGCAAAAGCGAGATCGAGGACCTCGCCGCACACGGAATGCATGCCCGTCCAGTGCCAACCGTGAACGTTTGGGAGCCCCCGAGATTAGTTGCGCAGCCGCCTGTTCAGCATCAAACGCCGAGTACACCAAGCCGATACCAGCAATGGGCCGAAGAGAAGTACATGAAAGCGCTCGAATCGCCGGAGATGGTGCAGGCGTTTCATGTAGGCGCGGCACTCGAAATCGCGAGCGCGAAGACACAGCAGGGCGACGCTCTTGCCCAGTCCGATCCCTCAGTGACCGTCCACTCTCCTGTCTCGGCTTACACCGTGATGGCCGGCAGCGTCATTCCCGCCGTTTTGATCAGCGGTATCAATTCGGATTTGCCGGGACCGATCATCGCCCAGGTGAGGGAGAACGTATTCGACAGCGCGACTGGTAAGTACGTCCTTATCCCGCAGGGCAGCCGCCTCATCGGCGTCTACGAGAACGCGTCCACGTATCGGCAGCAGCGTCTACAGATCGCCTGGCAACGCCTCATCTTCCCGAACACCTCAAGTATGAATCTCCCGCAGATGCCGGGGACCGATCAGAGCGGCTACGCGGGCTTCTCGGATCAGGTCAACAACCATTACCTCGTGACCTTCGGAACTGCGGCGCTGATGAGTCTTATCAGCGCTGGTCAGATGGTCGGACAGATGTCGGCTTTCGGCGGGGGAGGTACCTACGGCACCTACGGCTACTACCAGCCCAACCAGTGGGCGATGGCGGGGGAAACGGCAGGCTCCGCGGCCTCCGGCCAATTCGGCGGACTAGGACAGCAGATGATCGGTAATGGCCTCAACCGCCCACCCACGATCGAGATACGGCCCGGCTACGAGTTCAACGTCATGGTGACGCAGGACCTGGTATTCGCAGGTCCGTACGGCAGATAGGCGTCGACATTTCAACGAAGGAGAGAGCGATGGGAGTTCTAAAACGCAGACAGGAAAACGAACCGATCACGTTCAAAGTGCCGGTAGGTCTCAAACGCGAGATCGAGTATCTGCGCGGGCGTGCGGAGGCGGCGGGATTCGATCTCGCCGAGACGATCACCGCGGCGATGTGGCGGCTCTGCAAGCAGATCAAAGCCGAACTCGAACCGGTGCCTCCCTCGAACGGCAAGCTCAACGGCCGGGCGAGTGAGCCGTCGGCAGAGAAACCGCAGTGAAGGTTGTTGCTGATTTTTCTGCCGCTTCGCCGCGCGCGGAAAATGTGGGTGGAGTGGTGGTTGAGAGGGGTCGGATGGGCCGCGGGTTCGTAGTGCAAGATAAAGGTAGTGCGGTACCATACCATGGATCCTGCACATTCCTTAGCGAACTCGCGGCCTTTTCCGAGTCAGAGCGTGCTGAGCGGGCCTCACCATACCATATGGTGTCAGCCGGTTTCGGCTCGCTTGGCTCGAGGCTTGCGCTGCAACGTCTACAGGGAGCTCGCCAGCCGCTCGGATTTCTCGCCGGACTCTCTGTTGTCCTCGTGGTTCTCATCGCAGTCGGCAATGCGCTCGGGCTGCTGATTTCCAACACGGATAGTGCCGCGCCTGCCGGCGTCTATCGGGTTGTCTCGAGCGAGGTGAGGCGCGGCGAACTGGTTGCTGCGTGCCTGCCTTTCGATATCGCACAGCAGGGCCTGAGCAGAGGGTATCTGCGGACCGGTCCGTGCGCCGGAAACGCCGAGCCGGTAGGCAAGATCGCTGGCGCTCTTCCCGGTGACATCGTCGACATCGAGCGAGATTTCATTGCCGTAAACGGCCTCCGGATCGCGCACAGCGCGATAGCGACGCGCGACAGTTCCGGGCGTCCCCTGCCGCACGCGTCCTGGGGAAAGCATCGGGTGGCGGCCGACCAAATCTGGCTTTTCGGATTCAACGATCGGCGGAGTTGGGACTCGCGCTACTTCGGGCCGGCCCCGCTAAGGAACGTGCGCGGGCGACTCGAACCGATTTTCACCTGGTGATGAGAAATGGTTAGCAACGCAAACGAACATAGCTACGAGCAGGGCTTAAGAGTTCATCATCTCGCGAACCTAGGCGGGCTGATCGCGATCGCCGGCCTCGATCTGGAGCCACCTGACTTTCTGTTGGGTGCGCTTCTGAGTCTCGCGCATGAGGCCTCGACACTCAGCCAGGAGCAACGTGAGCAAGTTGCCGCAGTCGGCCGCGGCAGGTTGGACGAGCGAGCGACGGGGAAGCGCGCGTGGAAATCATGGAATCGCGCTCGCGAGCTTCAGGCCGTAACCCTAAGCAACACCCAATTGCGAGACATCATCGAAGCGTTGGGCGGCGAACCGCCCGAAGACCCGACCCAGCTGCCGCTCGCTCTAAGCCGCATCCTGACGGAGGTGAGCGATGGGGCGGCATAGGTTCTTCGGCCAGGAGGAGCTCGATATCCGGCTTCGCACCGAGCGCGGCAGTTCGCCGCGGCGCTTGGTGCCGTGGTGGGCGCGCGCTCTGCGTCGGGTGAGCATTCGGTGGGGAATGCGCCGACAGCGCCGTGGCAGTCTTTCCGGCAGATCCTCGCGCAGGCGATTCACGGGACTGCACAGTTCCTCGCGGCGGAGCGTGGTTAAGGCCTCGTTCTCGCGCAATCGGAAGAAGGGAGCGTGGGCCGCTCATGCACGATATCTGTCGCGCCCCGGAGCACAGCGGGAAATCGGAAAGGGACTCGGGTTCGACGCCGAGCGGGAGAACGTCGACATGGTGGCGACGGTGAGGACCTGGGAGAAGAGCGACGAACTGATGTGGCGCTTCATCGTATCGCCGGAAGACGCAGACCGAATGAACCTCCGCGCGCACATACGTGAACTCGTAGGTCAGATGGAGCGTGATCTCGAAACCAAGCTCGAATGGGTCGCAATCGATCATCACAACACCGACGAGGCTCACGTCCATCTGCTGGTCCGCGGAGTGCGCGACAAGGGCAAGATTCTCGAAATCAATCGCGAATATGTGCGTTCGGGGATACGCGCGCGCAGCCAGGAGATCGCCACGCGCGAACTTGGTCCGCGCCTCGAGCCGGAAATCCTTCGCGCTCGCGAGCGGGCAATCCGCCGCGAGCGCTGGACGGAGATCGACCGGGCGCTGGAGCAAAAGGCCGATGCCAATCGCATCGTGGGCTACGAGCGATTCATGCCGCGCACCGAGGGCGGGCGAGTCCGCGCCCAACAGGAAATCGACCGTCTGAGTTACCTGGAACGCCTCGGACTGTCTAGGAGGGTCAGCGAACTCAGTTGGGAGTTATCTCGCGATCACGAATCTGAACTGCGTCGCCGACAACAGTCGAAAGACGTGATCAAGAGCCGCGCTCAAGAGCGGAAACGAGAAAAGGGCTCGGAGCTCGAGAGGTAACAATCATGGCGGAGCATCGTCCCTATCGAGTCAGCAGCAGAAGTGCCAAGGCGCAGTTGCTTCAGGTCAAGCTCGCAAGCCTCACGTTCTTCTGGATAGCGGCGCTGGTCATCAACTGGCATGCCACGCAAATCGCAGCGCGTACATTCGGTGACGCGCCGCAGCTGGGCCCGACACTGTTCGGCATGTACGCACCGTGGGAATGGATCGTGTGGTGGAGCCGCTGGTTCGACGCAGAGCAGCTGCAACCGGTGTGGGAGCAGTGCGTGATCCAAGTCGCGCTGCCCGTGCTCGCAGCGTTCGCAACAACCGTCGGGGCAATCAGCCTCGCACGATGGTGGCTTCGCGACACCACGCCCGACCTCCACGGTTCCGCACGCTGGGCAACTCGGCGCGACGTGCGCAACAGCAGATTCCTTGCGCCCACTGATTTTCTTCCGCGTTGGCTCAGGCGTCATCTGGTGCGGTTGAGGGTTCTCAAGCCCCGCGAGTCTCGCGACGGCATCTATCTGGGCGCGTGGTGGTCGGGCCGCAAGCTCCACTATCTGCGCGATTGCGGACTCGGTCACGTGCTGATCGAAGCACCGACCCGAGCGGGCAAAGGAATAAATACGGTCGTCCCAACCCTGCTCGCGTGGCGCCACTCTGCCCTCGTCTATGACCTCAAGGGCGAGCTGTGGCGACTTACCGCCGGAGCACGAAAGACTAAGGGTCAGCTCTGCTTCAGGTTCTGTCCCACCGACGCTGACGATCCAGGCGTCAGGTACAACCCACTCGACGACGTTCGTCTCGGGAGCGCGTACGAGGTCGCCGACGTACAGAACATTGCTCAGATGATGGTCGATCCTCACGGGGCCGGCATCGATAGCGACAATTACTGGGTCACGACCGGTATCGCGCTGCTTACCGCCGCCATTCTGCATGTGCTTTATGCCGAACCGGTCAAATCGTTGCGCGCGGTGATCGGGCTGCTTAGCGATCCCGATTGCACCATTGATGACACCATCCAGCGGATGATGACGGCCGAGCACGATCCGGCAGGAAAAATGAGTTGGCGCACGCACCGTGGCATACCGACGCGGACCCATCCGGTCGTGGCGGAGAGTCTGCGCGAGGTGCTCAATAAGGCAGAGAAGGAACGTAGTGGTGTAATCGGCCAGGTTGTCACCCGCCTGCCTATCTACCGCGATCCACTGATCGCTGCCGCCACGGAGTATTCGGACTTCCGGATTGACGACCTCGTCAATCACGAGCGTCCGGCGTCTCTCTACATGATCGTTCCAGACAATGACCGCGAGCGGCTAACACCGCTGATTCGGCTAATGATCACCCAGATCGTTCGCCGGTTGACCGAGAAACTTGCCTACGAGAACGGCCGCCCCGTATCGCCTCATCGGCGGCCTCTCCTACTGATGCTCGACGAATTTGACCGTCTCGGGCATTTCGAAAAGCTCGCCGAGGCGATGAACCATATGGCGGGCTATGGGCTGCGAGCGTGCCTGGTAGTGCAAAGCCTAAATCAGATCTTCGCCACTTACGGAGCGAACCAATCGATAACCATCAACTGCGATACCACTGTCAGGTTTACGCCTAACACCATCCAGAGCGCTGAGGAGATCTCCCGGTTGGTCGGCCAGACCAGCGTGCGCCACGACCACCGCACTCGTTCAGGCTCAGGAGAAAGCGTCTCGCAGCCGGAGGTTGGCCGATCCCTTATGACACCGGATGAAACGCGGCGGATGAGTGCGGATGATGTACTGATCTTCGCCCGCGGCCAACATCCCATACGTGCAACGCAGCTCAAGTATCACGAACATGAGTACTTCCGGCAGCTGGGAACAATTCCGCCTCCCAACGAAAGTGATCGTATTGCAGGCGCGAAAAACGGCACAGATCCTTCGGGCGCTCCTCCCGACCAGAACCCAGGCCTACCTGGGTCCCAAGCGATTTCAGAGGGACCAGCAACAACTGACAAGTGCGAACCGACCGAGCCGCCTTCATTCCTGAAAGCAGCGCTCGCAGAGGGAGCCGCGAAAACCGATGACAAGACTCCGGGAGACGGTAAGGAGAGGCTTGTGTGAGAAAGCAGGTATCAACCTACGTCACCGAAGATGAATTCAAGCAGCTCCACCAGGAAGCGGAGGAGCATGGTATCTCGATGTCCCGCTACATCAAGGAGAAGCTGGTTTCTTCCGGAGGGCGCAGCGGCGCGGCTATTGCCGATGCTCGGCTTGCCGCGAGCGAGAAGCGGATCATCGAGTCCCTGCGCACCGCGATTACCAACAGCGCGCGTCCGCTCGCCCAGCAGCTTACCACGCTGCTTACGATGCTCGATCAGTTCGCGCTCAGCGTGCTCATCCACACCCCGGAGATTCCGGAGGCGCAGCGCAAGCAGGCGATTATCGCAGGCGAAAGGCGACACCGGGGTTGGCGAGCGGAGGTCGAGGCGCACCTAAAGCAGATGGAGCCGCCACGAAAGCAGCGCGCCGAGCGCGCAGGAGAAGAGGACAATGACGCCGCATGACGTTCAGCAGCAGCGACTGCAGGAGCTTCTGAGGCGTCAACTCGGCGCGAAGATACTTTCCGCGATCGAAGACCCTCGGGTCACGGAGATCATCGTCAATGAGGACGGGCGAGTCTGGTTTGAGTCATACGACCGTGGACTTCATGAGGGCGGCTGGTCGTTCGCCCCTTCACAGATAGAGAGCCTGATAGGAACCGTTGCCGCGTCTCTGCGGACAGTAGTCAACGCGCAAAATCCTATCGTGGAGGGCGAGCTTCCAATCGGAGGCGTGCGCTTCGAGGGACTGCTCCCGCCCGTTGCGCGGCAACCCTGCCTCGTGATGCGAAAGCCGGCCCAAGTCCTCTACACCCTCGACGATTACGTCCGCGATGGAATTCTTGAGAAGAGAGCCGCAGAGATTCTCCGAAAAGCGATCGATCAGCGATGCAACATCGTCATCGCTGGCGGGACCGGCTCAGGCAAAACCACTCTGGCGGGCGCGCTCATAAATGAGATGGTGGAGCGCTCCGACCCGAACGAGCGCTATGTGATCATCGAGGACACCCTCGAAATCCGCTGCAGGGCGAAAAATCTCGTCCAGCTTCACACCGCTGACGCCGCCGATATGACGCGGCTGGTGAGAGTCACGATGCGGCTTCGTCCTGACCGGATAATCATCGGCGAGGTCCGCGGCGCCGAGGCGCTCGCCCTTCTCAAGGCCTGGAATACCGGGCATCCCGGAGGGGTGACGACGATTCATGCGAACAGTGCACGGGCCGCGCTCACGAGGCTTTCGAGTCTGGTCCAGGAAGCTGGTGTTCCTCCTCAGCCGGAACTCATCGCCGAGGCGATCAACCTGCTTGTCTTCATCGTGCGCATGCCCCAAGGGCGCAGAGTCACGGAGTTGGTTCGAGTTGAAAGATATGACGAGCGCGATGGTTTTGTCCTCGCGCCAGAAGGAGGTTCGGAACAATGAAGCGGTTCGACAGAATCAAGAGCCTCACCGCGAAGTGGGCTCCTCGGCTCAGCTATGCTTTCGCAATCGTCACAATCGTGTGGCCGGCCGAAGCATTTGCCGCCGTCGCGGCTGGCGGCGCGCTGCCCTGGGACACCCCGCTCACCACTCTACAGAACGACCTGCAAGGCCCTGTCGCACACGCGGTCACGACCGCCGCAATTATCGGCACCGGAATGACATGGGCAGTAAGCGAGCACGGCACTGGCGTTCGCAAAATGTCCGCGCTTGCTTTCGGCGGTGCCGCCGCGCTTGGGGCGACCCAGCTCATGACGGCGCTCTTTCCGCTGGGCGGAGCGCTCTTCTAGAAACCGGAGGGGCGAGCCGTGGCGGAAGGCAAGCGGCGCGTAAGCACGATTCACCAGTCACTCGTCCAGCCGGTCCTCCTGGCCGGAGCGGAGAGATCGCTGGCTATCGCGAACTGGATCACCGCAGCCGCGCTGATCCTGGGCGCGGGATTGCACTGGTACACCATCGCGATCGGCACATTGCTCATCACGGTAGGACATTGGGCGCTGGTCCAGGCGGCAAAATTTGATCCGCAGTTGAGCCGGGTGTACGTCCGTCACATCCACCAGCAGGAGTTCTATCCAGCTCGAGCCTCGATCGATGCTCCGCTGCCCGTGATCCGCCCTTCGGTCCCGACGCCCAAGGAAATTCGCGCGTGACCCCGAGGACTCCAATATGTTTTTCAAAGAGTTCAAGGACTTAAGACGCGGGCGTGACCGGCGGCTCAGCCTCGCCGATCAGCTCAACTATGCGTTCCCGATTGATGACAGCACGATCGCAATGAAGGACGGCGCGTTCCTCTCGGCGTTCGACTGCATGGGACTTGATCTGAACTCGGCGAGCTCCGAAGAGCTCGATGCGCACCGGGCTCAGGCGAACCGGGCGCTCGCTCGTCTCGATGATGGCTTCATGTACAATGTCGACTTAATCCGGTACCCGAGCGTCGACTACCCATCAAGATCGTTCCCGGATCCGGTGAGCGCGGCCGTCGATAAGGAGCGCGAGGTTCAGTACTCGACGGAAGGCCAACACTTCGAAACTCGGTGCGTTCTGACCATCACCTACCGGCCGCCACCGGACGTTCAGGCACGTGCTGCAGGAATATTCGTATCGGGCACTCCGCAGCGGAGTCACTGGCGGCGCCAACTGGCGTGGTTCAGGCAGAAGCTTCGCGAATTCGAAGACGCGATCAGCCCGGTGTGGAAGCTAACGTCACTCGAAATGGACGCACTGCTGTCGCATCTCTCGGCCTGCATCAACGGCCGCACCTGCAATCTGACCACTCCCGGAACTGCGACCTATCTGGACGCCGTGGTCGGCAATCAGGATTTGGTCGCGGGCTTTCGGCCTCGAATCGGCGGTCGGCATCTACGCATCATCGCGCTCTCTGGATTTCCGCCCTTCTCGTTTTCTGAGATGGCTGCATTCCTGACCGAGCTACCGATCTGTTACCGCTACTCGGTGCGGGGAATTCCGGTCGGGCCAAGGACCGCGATCAACCAGCTCACCGTCTATCGGCGCAACTGGTTTCAGAAGCGGCTCGGGATGCGAGGAATTATCAGCGAGCACTTCGGCTCTGGTGCCGGCGCCGCCTTCCAGAATCAGCACGCGCTCAAAATGGCTGCCGACGCAGACGAAGCCATCGCAGAGGCGGAGGGCGGTGCAGTCCGCTACTGCTATGTCACGCCCAAAGTGATCATCACAGCGGATGACTCCGATGTTGCGGACGAAAATGCACAACTTGTCTTTAAGGTCTGCCAAAACATTGGATTTGATCCGCGGATCGAATCGATCAACGCGGTGGAAGCATGGCTGGGTTCACTGCCGGGCCACGGCTGGTACGACGTCCGCCGTCCGCTCGTCAACACGCAGAATCTCGCCGACATTCTTCCGCTGACCAGCATCTGGTCAGGACTCGAGTTCAATCCGTGCCCGTACTATCCGAAGGACACTCCCGCACTCTGTTACGGAGCGACTTCCGGCAGTACGCCGTTCCGACTCAACCTGCACGTCGGCGATACCGGCCACACCGGCATATTCGGTCCCACTGGTAGCGGCAAGAGCGTTGCTCTTGGAACCATCGCGCTCAACTTCCGAGGGGTTCCTGATGGCCAGATCTTCTTCTTCGATAAAGGTTACTCAGCTTTCGTTCTGACCAAGGCGCTTAGCGGCCAGCATCTGGATCTCGGCACGGAAAACGTGCCTCTCCAGCCGCTCGCGCGCATCGATGACGCCGCTGACCGCATGAGGTTACAAAGCCTGCTCGAAGACTGGCTGGAGCTTCAGAATGTTCGTCTGGTTCCTGCGCAGCGAAACGCTCTGTGGAAGGCGCTTGAACTCGTCGCGCAGTGCGCACCCGAACAACGGACGATAAGTAACCTTGTAACCCAGGTGCAGGACGCCGCGCTGCGTGACGGCCTGAGTGCGTTCTCGCTTGCTGGTCCTCTGGGGCAGTTCCTGGATGCCGACAGTGATGTGTTACTGGAAGGTCGATTCGTCACCTTTGAGCTCGAGACTCTGATGGCGATGGGACCGAAGGTCATAGTCCCGGTCGCGACCTATCTGTTTCACCGGATTGACCAGCGACTCGACGGCAGACCAACGCTCATCATCCTTGATGAGGCATGGGTGATGCTCACCAACAGCGTCTTCGGCGCGAAAATCGAGGAGTGGCTGCGCACCTTGCGCAAGAAGAATGCCGCGGTCGTGCTGGCGACTCAGAGCCTTGCCGAGATCGCCCATTCACCGCATCGCGATGTGATCCTCGAGTCCTGCCCGACAAAGCTGTACCTGCCCAACCCGGAAGCCAGGAACGCCTCCGGACGGGAGACATATAAGAGGTTCGGTCTCTCAGACCGTCAGATAGATATCGTCGCGGAGGCGGTACCGAAGCATCACTATTATTACGTGTCCCCGCTGGGTCGCCGCCTCTTTCAGTTTTCGCTTGGGCCGGTTGCTCTGGCGTTCATCGGCGCGGGTTCAAAGGACGACCTCCTCTCAGCAAGGGCGATGATTGCCCATCAGGGCAATCGCTGGACGGTTGAGTGGCTTCGTACCAAAAGGTTGCTTGATTGGGCGGAGTATCTGGATACGTCTCGCAATCGCGCCGAATCGGCAGCGGAAGCCATGACGTTCAACGATCCGAGCCTCTTTGAAACCAACGGAAAGCTCAGACACGACGAGATCCTTCAATGAAAACCACGCGCAGTCTCGTATGGTTGTTAGCGAACGCCGGATTGCTCTTATGTCTGTTTGTTTCCGGGCCGGCAGACGCCCAGTTCGGCGGCGGAACTCAGATCGTTTTCGACCCGAGCATGTACGCTCGCCAGCTGCAGCAACTTCAGCAGCAGACGGCCGCCCTCACCAACCTCGCACAGCAACTTCGATACATGGTCGTGAACACTACGGGAGGGGGCGCCGGACTATGGCAATCCAATCAGAATCTGCTCACGAACCTGGGCAACCTGATCAATGAGCAGGAGGGACTGTCGTACACATTCCAGGGCCTGAGCCAGCAGTTTCAGCAGCTATACCCGGGCTTCAACACGGCGACGACCGCTGGCGTTCAGAGTCCGCAAGCCTCGGTCGACACGACGCTCAACACTCTGAACGGTGCTCTGGCCACGGCGCAGGCGCAGGCTCAGGATTTCCAAGGAGAGCAAGCCAACCTCCAGCAACTCGAACTCAGAAACCAGACCGCAATCGGCAATTTGCAGGCGATTCAGGTCAGTAACGAAATCGCCCTAGCCCAAGTTCAGCAGGTGCAAATGCTGCGACAACTCGTGATGGCAGAGATGAACTCACAAAACGTGGCGGCGGCAAATCAGGTGAACAATCAGACGCAAAGCAATCTGTCTGCACAAGCCTTTTTCGGAGCTCCTGGATCGCCGGGAACACCCAGCGGATTCCAGAGCGCTCCATCTCCGCCACAACCCTAGATGGCTAATGCGCGAGGTGAGGAAATGACTCTCGCAAAAAAGTCTCTGCTTGGCCTCCTGATCCTGGTGCTGGTTTGTGCGCTGTTTTATTGGGGTTGGTTCGGACATCGTGAACGATCCGCCTCCGAACAAAACCCGACTGGGACAGCGCATTCACCCTCGGGCGCGCCCGACGCTTTCAGGAGCGCCGCGCCGCCTCCCCAGCCGTGAAGTGAGATTTTGCGGGAGGAAGACCGGTGACTTTCAATGATATTGCAGGGCAATTTTATACGGCGGGAGCTAACTACAGCGCTGCCATCCAACCATACGCGGTTAAGCTCTTCTTGGCGCTACTTCTCATCGACATCTTGGTGACATGGCTTCAGTTTACCGCGGAGGGTCAACTTGACGGTTCTTACTTCCTGGGTCGACTCATCAAGCACGTCCTCAGTGGGGGATTCGTCTACTTGATGATCGTAAACGCGTTCTCCTGGATGAACGCGGTCATCGCAAGCTTTTCCCAAATCGGGGCCGCCGTCACCGGACTACCTGCGCTCAATCCTCAAACCGTTCTGCAGCTCGGCACAAAAATGGCCAGCACGATCTTCGATTCTCCCGCCAACGCAAGCGTGACGACAAATTTGGAACAGGCGATCGTTCAGAGCGTTGCCGCCTTTATCGTGCTCCTCGCCTTCGTAATTACAGCGGCCACCTTGCTGCTTAGTCTCATCGAAGCATATCTCGTGGTAGGGGGAGGTGTGATCCTTCTCGGCCTTGGAGCGAACCGGTTCACCGCTCCAGCAGCCGAGGGCTATTTCAGTTACGTCATCCGCATCGGGATGAGGCTTCTCTTCTTTTACTTGGTGCTCGCAATCGGCGTGCAAATGGCGAACCAGTGGAGCGCTGCCCTCATAGCTGCCTGCAAACCCGTGCCCGCGACACTTCCATGGTGGACAACCTACAGTGTTCCACCGAGTTCAATCATGACGACTGTGTGCTCAGGAACCATCTCCGCCACCGACATGCTGAATTACACTGCTTTTTCGATCGTATTCATGGTCGTTAGCGTCGCGGTCCCTTTTACGGCAGCGAGCATCTCCGGCGGCACAATCGGTCTCGCGCTGAGTCACGCCTTCGAGGCGGCGTTCATTGCCCAAACTGTCGTCCGGCCAATAACGAGCGCGCTCCAAAACGGCTTCAAGATGGCCAGTCAGCTAGGCCGCGGCAGTAGAGGTGGTGACGACGGCAATGCGTGGCTCGGCACTATCGACCCGACTCGCGCGACCCTGCAGCTCGCCAACCTAAGTCCGAAAACGAATCAAAGGGTCCCCGCTCCTGGTTCTAACGCCACCTCGTTAATTCCGGTTCGCGCTCCAAAGACCACGCCCATCGACCCGGCGACGGGGCGATTGGCGAACGGCAAGACGATGACGGTTGGCGACGACAAGACGACGAAAAGATTCTGAGCGGACGCTGGGTAGTAATTATGGGCGCCTCAATCACAGAAACGGTCATACGGCAGCAGCTCTCGGCCATGGGGGGCGGGCACTTCGAAGTCGGGGTGCTGCGAAAGAACGGCAGGATGCTTCTCCGCCGCGACCAGACTGTCGAGCAGATCTGCAACCGCATCAAATGGTTGAGGCGCGAGAACGCTCGCGGCGCTCACATCTTCGTCCGGCCGGAGTGGCCGCATGCGTTCAGCCTGATAGACGATCTCGGCTCCGACACCATCGAAGAAATGGACAAAACCGGTTTCGAGCCGGCCGTGGTCGTTGAGACTTCACCCAACAATTTCCAAGTGTGGCTGAATCACGGACGAGCGCTTTCCGATCGGTTTCTTAGCACCCTGATTGCCCGCGAGCTCGCATTGCGGTTTGGAGGCGATCGCGGGAGTTGCGATTGGCGACATTTCGGTCGCTTGGCAGGATTCACCAACCAAAAGGAAGAACGACGGCTTGAGAACGGACTCCACCCGTTCGCAAAACTGCCATGTTGCGAAGGCCAAGTTTACCCACGCGCCGCTGATTTTCTTCGAGAGGTCGAGGCGCTAAAGCGCGCCCTCCTTTCGCAGCGCGAGCTTCGAAAGGCACCTCAGCCTCGATCCGACGATGCTGTCGTTCGGTCCCTTGCTTTGTTCCATGCAGATCCGCGATACGAAGACGATCTTCACCGCGCGGACATGGCCTGGGCGTTACACGCCGCCGCTCGCGGTCTCTCTCGCGAGCAAATCGAGCACGAGATTCTGAACGGCCGCGATCTTTCGAAAAAAGGCTCAGCACCACGTCGGTTGGCTTACGCAGAGCGGACCGCAATGAAGGCGATCACTCTTTCCGCGCACTGAAAGAGCCTTCATACGGGGAAAGCCACAAAGGAGTGATGAAGATGGACACCTGCATTATTTGCAGTCAGAAAATTCGACCCGCAGAAAATTGGGTGCGCTGTCACCTGTGGGGAGGCTTCGCGAGTTTTCACTGGCTTTGTTTCGGCGAATACCTACGGGCCGACACCGAACGCCAGGTCGAGAACGACGTCTGGAAGGCAAGCAGCAGTGCCGTAAGCGCGTCGGCAAACCGCTAGTGGGCAAAAGCAAAGAGGCGCTGCGTCGCCGAGTTGCGCCCCCCGTCGGGAGTCTTCGCATGAAACTGCCCGGCCGTCACAAGCTGCGACCCGAGCGAAGGTGGGGAACTATCTTCTTTCTCCAACCCGCCCCTCTGGCCGCTACAAAGCTGTCTTCTTCCAGCGATTCGGCTCTTCCTTGGCGCGGACGGCACTGCGCTCGTATGCCGCGGATTTTGAGGTTGCAAAGGTCAAGAATTCCCCATTCGGGGTGCGCTACATTTGGAGGGTGAACTCGCAAATCCCGACGGCCGCAATCCGGTGGTCCTATCCGTTTGTTTTATACAGCATGGCGAGGATGCGCCGAAGCTGGTGACGGTGTATCCTGTCGGAAGGAAACGCCGATGATTCGCGAACACGACAGTGTGGTGCTCGCCTCCGACCTCTCGGACATTGGTCTCAAGGCTGGCGACGTAGGGACCCTGGTATTGGTCCACCCGACTGGCGGTGGCGAGGTTGAGTTCATGACGCTTGCCGGCGAGACACTGGCGGTGGTTTCGCTTTCCATGAATCAACTCAGACCGATTGGCACTCATGAGATCGCTCACGCGCGACAGATCCATCAAATCTAGCACTGAGCTTATGTTCCCGCTCTGAAGCATGGTCGGACCGCGTGTGGGCCGATGGTTGCGGAGTGCAAGCAGCTTGACCCCAAGCAGCCGTTAGAACGTGTCAGGTTTTGCGGCGACCCTAGTCTCGCGGACTCTGGATTTGAGCCACATAACGACGAAGACAAAGTCTACGTGCTCGACCTCGATAGAATTTTGCGTCCAGATTGAAAAGTCGGACCCAAGTTTTCTTTTAGATGTAATACGTAAGGCTATGCATTACGGACTCATACATATCTTTGAACTCCTGCAGCTGTTCGACCGTGAAGCCTCGAGGATCGTATGACTCCTTTAAGGCACGGGCAGGGTGAATCAAGTTTCGGAATCGCCTTACCTTATCGATCACATCTTTGGCTATATATTTGGGTGGAGTTGGATCGTCGGCATCGCGAACGTGAGAATGAACATTGATCGGTGCGTTTAAGACATCGATCTGATTGGCCGCTTCAATAAGTTCCGACATGTTCACAGAATCAGGTATTTGTAACTCCTCGCCGTTGTCTTCGCCAAACTCCACGAGAAGGTAAGTGAGCACCGCCGTTTCGAGAGCCAACGCCAGAGCAAACGCTGCCATGAAGTATTGGCCGGATTCCTCCAGTTCCCCAGCCTTGTCCTGATAAAAGGCGAACAGTTCATTCGCGGCATCGCCGTGCTGAGTTCCCGTAAGCTTTCCCATCTCGAACCAGGAGTGCTTCACCCTTTCCGGAATGAGTTGACGGTATCGCGGATAACTCCAAGCGCACGCTGCAGTTGCTCTGCATGAAGGCGGTCAATGGTCTTTGTTTCTTGCAGTGCGATTACGGCGCGTGTGGCTCGAATGTAATCGATCTCACCGAGGGCAAGACGAAGCTCTTCCACCGCTCGTTCGGAATCCGTCATTTGGGCCTCCTGCCTTTTAGACTTGAACCAGCTCTCGCTTACGGTTTTCTTGCATAGAATTTCTGTGCGAAACAGGATAACTCCTTTTTCTTGGACATCGACTTCCAGAGATCGACAGCGTCACCTAAGAGCTTTATATCTCCGGTTGCGCCAACCAAGGGAGTGAACTTACGCGCCGCATCTTCCCGATAGTCCCCTAGTTCGACGGTCTCCAATCGATCTTAGTTCTTCTTTCCATGCAGCTGCGCCTCCGACACCTACCTCCAGTAGAATTCGCGCTCGAAAGCATCGTCCGGCAACCAGTCCATGAATTCCGCGGTTCCCGGCCAGAACCGTGCGATTCGAAGAAACGCAAAGCCGTCATCGCCAATTCAGTGAAAACGAGATGGCCTTCAGGAGACCCTCATAATGGCTGCCTCAGGTATCGCTGGTTCCGGACTCTCGCACGCGTAACTGCAAGTCCGTTAGGGCGCCTCAAGCCGGAAATGGCGCGCCCTACTCACTTTGTTTGTTCTCGACAACACCTCTATCCTTCTGTAATGACCTCAATTGGGACGCCAACCTCCTGCGCAACTGGCGTCCAAATGTCAACCTCGATCTCAGTCGATAAACTTTCGATCGTAGCTATCAGCGCGTATCGAGCCCCTATTTCGCTTCGGTCGCGGCGTGGGAGGTCTTTCCACCAGCCGGATACGGGAAAAATCCCAACTACGTTGCGTTCGGCAAGATCCGCCGCCGTTCCAACCCAAATGTCGGAATGAAGAGAGCCTTTGTTTCGCGCTTGTTCACCAAAATACCAGTTCGATGACTCTGTAGGGGGGCTTGGCTTAGTCTCCTCTTCCTCAAGTGCGCGTTGATTCAAGAGCTTCCTGAAACCGACAACCGACAGAGTGGGAGGCTTTACATCGAAGCGAAGTCCATGGGAAGCGTATCGATGACGCCTCCTCCATCCCAGTCGCGCTGGGTTCGGCTCCACAAAATACGAAAGAGTTACCCGCAGTCGCACGGGAGCCTCGCCTAGGCTTTCCAGTACTTCCTTGGGCCACGGAAGCTCATGAATATGCATTTCTCGCATTTTGCCGTTGCGAAATGGATGAATCGTTTCTTGGACCAGCAGGGTCAGCGAATCGTTCGCGCTCCGAAGAGCTCGTTCCATGTTAGGAACTCCAAAACCATACCTCCGAAGAAGCCTCGCTCGCTCGCGCTTACCTTCGCTTCCACTCAGATGCGATTTCATCGTCCTGGTCCACTCGGCCGAGTGAACAATTAGTGCGCGCACCGTCTCCGGCCATAGGTCCGGGTATTCAGCAATTATGACCGCGGCCATGCGGGCCGTTTGAGCGACAGCCGCGCTGGTCGCCCATGTCAACGCGAAGAGATGTTCGTTGGGACGAAAATGTGTCGACAACAAACTCAGGTCCGGTATTGGGAAATCGATATTTCCGTTGCCATCGTGAGCCAGGTTCCCTCCTTCGAAGACAACTTCAGGTTTCACCGGCCACGGCTCTGCAAAAGTCAGCGATGTGGTGCTCCAGGGCGACAACTCGCCAGGACGCGCAAGCGGGACCCAACCGTCAAAATCAGGGTCAGCGATGAAGGCCTTGTCGGTATACGCACCTACCGTGATCGCGTTCCACGCCTGCCCAGGATCGTGAACGGCTTCGGTGTCACTTCGATCCAAGTGCTGCATCTCTGGATCCAACACGTTGCCGCACGCGATGAGAAAAAGCCGGTGAACCTCTTGAGCGGCATCCATGTACACGAGTCCCTTCGTAGATGGATCGAATGCCCTGCCAGCCGCTAGAGCGTCAATGGCGGCCGACCACGAAGTGGGGCGCCCACGGTCACGTTCATCGGCGGCGGTGATGGCAAGTGAGAAACATCGCTTGCGTTCAGGTGCCGCAACTTCAACTCTCGCTGCCGCTTCCGCCGTAATCGCACCATACAAGTCCGGCGGATTAGACCCAGTGGGCGGTAGAATCTTGACTGATTCCAACTGGTGCCGTAGGTCGACGGCCTCGTGAGAGCTCAATATGGCAGCCAGATCACCGTATAGGGCCAAGCCGGCCATCTCGGTTCCGTGGCCATGATGATCGTTCGTTCCCCAGTTGGGATCGTAACTGAATACAGCGTCTGCGGGCAGCGATCCCTCCAGGAGCGGATGTCCTCTGTTGACTCCGGTATCTAGCACACATACAGCAGGCGCTGCGTCTCCGGCGCTGTTTGTCCGACCGATGAAATCGCGGGCGAGCGCGGCGAGCTGAGGGGGCCGCTGCTGAACAAAAAAGGCAGCCGTCTGTTTTGCTCTTCGGACCTCAGCAAGGTCGTTAAGCAGATCTATGGAGATGGCGAGTTGTCTCGCCGTAGCACGCGCCAAGGTAACTATTCGATCATGGAATTCGAGCCGCCGTGCACTGATCTCGATGCCCGCCCCCTGCGCAAATTCCATCAGACGTTCCAGTTCGCGGCCGTCATGTCGCCTGAGCCAAATCTCGAACCAAAGATCCTCGTTCTCATCCGGATAATCTTCTGCCGCATCCGTCCAGAAGGCCCTTAGGGTAGCCAAGCGAATGTTTGAGATTCGGTCGATCATGTCCCCGTGGCGCGGTTTATTCTTTGCTGTTCGCTCAGTGGCGTACTGCTGGATACGCGTCAAAAAGTATTTCGTCCGTCCTTCTGGAACAAAGACGGTCGCGAGTTGAACGGGAAGCGCCTCGCCCTCTCTCACGACCTCAACTTGGCTGAAAGCAACGAGTTCGATGCCTTGCTGAGCGTTCTCGAGGCTCTCTAGTTTCAAGTCGATCCCAGCCGGGCTCTCAAATTGCACGTAAATACCCGGTTCGGCCCCGTGTACTACGCGATCTATCAGCTCTTCACGGCGTTCGAGGGCGAGTCGCTCGGCATTTTGTAATTCTCTCTCCAGAGCCGTGGCGTGGCGGCGCCTATTCGCAGGCGCAGGCACCGCACGAGGCGGAATCCGCCGAGGGTGAGGCGCATACTCATCCACGGTAGGACGCTTTATGACGACGATATGCCTTCGGTTGCGAGCAGCGGGCATATTCCGTCGCTCAGGTATGTGTCGTTCGGCGCTCAGCTAGGGCATCTAGCAAGTCTTGGGTGCTGAGCTTTATTCGATTCCCGAGAATCACATTTTTCGCGGCGTCTTCACAGGCGCGAGCTATTTCACCATGACTAAGGCCGTGGGCAGCGCTAACGACCGGTTGCCAGTCAATGGCCGTGGTGTTGAGCAACGCAAGCCGATTCTTCATGACACTTTCTGCCACCCCTTCGCTGGGCAGCTGATATTCGACGACCATATCGAATCGACGAAAGAGCGCTCGATCCAACAGCTTGGGATAGTTCGTTGCACACACAATGATGCCTTCAGAATCATCTTGTTCCAAGAACAGTAGAAACGAGTTCAGGACACGTCGAATCTCGCCCACGTCGTTTTTTAGAGCCCGTTCCGTTCCAAGCGAATCAAACTCGTCGAAGAGATAGACGGCCCTGGTCTGTCGAATCGCTTCAAAAATGAGCCGGAGCTTGGCGGCAGTCTCCCCCATGAACTTTGTGATGAGCCCGTCTAGCTGAATGGTAAACAGCGGCAGCCCTAGCTCGCCTGCCAATACTGCCGCAGTCATCGTCTTTCCTGTTCCCGGGGGCCCTACAAGTAGCACCTTTCTTAGGGGAGCTAAGCCGTGTTCCCGAATCCGGCCTCGATGGCGCTGTTCCGCTAGAATCCGATTAATCCGCGCGTGAACACTCCGGTCCAAAGCCATGTCGGCGATCAGAGACTTCGGGTACGAAGCTGACAGCAACCCCGCAAGTTCGCCGCGAGGTTGAATCACTGGGATCGGTTTTGATCTTGACCCCGTGAGCAATGTTCCTCGGGCCTTAGCCTCATCTACTAGTTCGCGCAACTCCTGTGCGAATTTGGTATGTCCGGTCCTAGCCGCCTGCGCCGCCACCTGCATCGCAACCGCATAAAATCGCGCATCGTCACCGTCTGCGTGACTGCGGACTAGCGCCTTAACCTGATCCGATGTGGCCATCGCGGTGCTCTATTTATCTTCGCTCCGGAGCGCCGTCCAGCACGCCGCCTTCCGGAGCCGATGCTCCCTCAACAGACGAGAAGTCTAGCATGTGGACACGCGGTGCGCTTCGCTCCCAAGCAGGGCTGTGGTCTTCATGAGTCTCTACAAACAGAGCTGACGGGATAGGGAAGAAGCCCGAGTAGGTCAAAGCCCGAGTTCAGCCAAAGTCACGATTTGCATCGTTTCATATAGCTTTGCGAATCGGCGAAAAAAGGCCAACTATTTCGTGGGAAATCTGGCACTCCTCTTAGATTTCAACCCAGGACCCGAGGATTAGGATGGCGATAAACGCCAGTGCACGGTGGATTTTAAATCCTCTGGTATGGCAGAGCGAAGAGCGATCATGGTCTAAGATTAGGCACCGACGGATCAAGGGTTTCCTTGGAAGCGCTATCGCGGGCGCGAAGCAAGCCTGGCCGCGGATGTCGCGGCCGCCAGCGTCCCACGCTTCCGCGATCATTTTGGTTCCCGCCAGCACCGGATCCGACTCGATGTCCAGGATAACCGGCGGGTTCAGTACCGGCGCGCCCATCTCATCGCGATCCAGCACCGATGCGAGATCAAAACGGAACCCGTCCAGTGGGCGCGATGGCAAGCCAGAATGACGATCAAGCGTGGCCGCTAGATATCGTGCGACTCGCCCTCTACGCTGCGATCGCAATCGCGGTCGGCTATGCGATGCTCACTTCTGGCCGGCGTACTATTGGCCGCACTAGCGGCCAATAGTAGAAGCCCGGCGCTGAACCTTGGTGGCGTCCCGACGATCCCAAGAGGACCGCGGTCCGCCTTGTGCGCCGGCCGTGGCGTTCAGACCTCAAACGCTCGAACGAAGGCGGGCAGGACCCTCGGCGAGAGTCAGGTTGTGAATCGAGTTCACCAGCGAAACGTGGGTAAATGCTTGCGGAAAATTGCCGAGCATCCGGCGAGATATGGGGTCGTACTCTTCAGAGAACAGCCCGACGTCATTGGAAAGTGCGGTGAGTCGCTCAAACAGTTCTTCTGCTTCATCGCGCCGTCCAGCCATCAGCAGATTGTCTACCAACCAGAATGAACACGGCAGGAAAACTCCTTCGCCCGGTGGCAATCCGTCCACATTTGACTCGCTGCGATAGCGCGTCACCAAGCCGCCGGAAACCAATTCGCGCCGGACAGCCTCGACGGTCCCGGTCACCCGCGGATCGGTGGCTGGTAAAAAGCCGACAAGAGGAATCGTCAGCAACGCCGCATCGAGCGCGTCGGCGCCGTAGTATTGGACAAAGGCGTTCCGCTGCTGATTGAACCCCTTTTCACAGATGTCGCGATGAATCCGGTCGCGTAGAGTGCGCCAGCGTTTACTCGGTCCAGGGTAATAACCCTCATCGACAAGTTTCACTGCCCGATCGAAGGCAAGCCAGACCATTACCTTGGAGTGCGTGAAATGTCTGCGGGGTCCCCTGACTTCCCAGATCCCCTCGTCCGGTTCATTCCATACCTTCTCCAAATTGGCCAGCAGAGCCATCAAGAGATTCCATGTTTCGAGGGAGGCACTCGCTCCGATCCGGCAGCCGACATAAAAGGCACCCATGATTTCGCCATAGACGTCAAGTTGAAATTGTTCATGAGCGGCATTTCCGATGCGCACGGGCCTGCTTGCTTCATAGCCCGGCAGCCACGGAAGCTCTGTCTCAGTAAGCCGACGCTCTCCGGCGAGTCCATAAAGAATCTGCAAGTCATCGGGGTCGCCTGCGACCGAGCGCATAGCCCATTCGCGCCAGGCAAGCGCTTCCTCCGTGTAGCCAGCAAGCAGTAAGGCGTACAGCGTGAGTGTCGCGTCGCGCAGCCAGCAGAAGCGGTAGTCCCAGTTGCGCGGGCCGCCGATCCATTCCGGCAACGCAGTTGTCGGAGCGGCGATAATACCGCCAGTGGGTCCATAGGTGAGCGCCTTGAGCGTGATGAGCGACCGCAGAGCCAGGTCGCGCCACGGTCCTGTGATCGTGCATCGCGATGACCACTCTCGCCACCGGGCTTCGGTGTCGGTCAGTATCTGCATCGGATTTATGGCAGGAGGCTCTTGTTCGTGGGATGGGTACCAAATCAGCGTGAACGGGATGTTCTCTCCTTCAGCGACGGTGAACTCCGCGACCGTATGCGAACCCTCGTCGCTCATGAGGATCGGTGTTCTGAGCTCAAGCGCATCGGGACCGGCGATCGCGCGAAGTCCTTGATCCCGATGCGTTATCCACGGTGCAATGTGCCCGTAGTCGAAGCGAAAGGCTACTTCCATCCGCATCGGAACTGCGCCTCTCAGACCACGGACAACTCGCACGACCGTGACCGGTTGGTGTAGTTCTGCCATCGGCATGAAATCGACTACCGCGACCTCTCCGCTGTCCGTCACAAATTCGGTTTCCAGGATCAGTGTCGGGCCCCGATATCGGCGGCGCGTGGTTCGTACCGTGTCGCCAGGCGCAATTTGCCATCGCCCGTTTTCAGGACTCCCCAGAAGTGCGGCGAAGCACGCACCTGAGTCGAATCTGGGCATGCAGAGCCAGTCTATCGAGCCATTCTTTCCCACCAGCGCAGCGGTATGGGTGTTTCCGATCATGGCGTAATCTTCGATTTTCAGACTCATGATATTGCGCCGTGTTGCTCGTCAGCGTGGAATTTGATCCTATTCGACAGTGACATCTATGCACAGATATGCTTGATCGTGCTGATCGGCCTCTCGGCCGAGAATGCGATACCGATCGCTGAATTGGCCAAGGCCGAATTTGAAAAGGGCGAGAAGCTACGAGAAGCTAATAGAAGCTGCTTTGAACGGAGCGCGGCTGCGGCTCCGGTCCATTCTCATGACCTCATTTGCATTCATTTTGGGTCCTTCTGCCGCTTTGGTACGCCTTGGGCGCTGGGGGCGTCGCCCGACGCCTCATAGGCACCGTAACGATCGTGGGGATGATTTTTTCCAGTGGGGTCGCAATTTTCTCTGCCTCCGCTCTTCGTTATGGTTGAGCGACACTAACAACGCATACGAGGTAGAGAAGTTCGGGCAGAAGCTCACAGCGGAGGACCCCCCGGCTAGTCGCTTTCTCTGCTGGTGGAGCGACGTCAAGGCGCAATTCAACGCGATTGGACCGGGAAAGCTCGCTGAGCCAAATATGAGGAGTACAGAGGGGTCGTCAGTATGTCAATTCCTTTTCCGCTTACATTCGTAGGCTCCAAGGTCGATGAGTACGGAGTCAACAGAAATCTGACTAATGGCAGCCAAGCCGTTGCAGAATCTGAAAACGGCGCTCGCTGAAGGTAATTCGAAAAAAGGCCTGCCTTCTTTATAGAGCATTGAAGGCTGGCTGTGTCTTAAGGGGGCTATCCTATGTCTGAGACCGAGCAAAAACAAAGCTATGTGGAATTGTTCGACATCTCCAAAAATGCGCCTGTAGCCAAGACTCCACTAGCTCAAGTCACCCACTTGCCACGCACCGGTGAGCGTATCTTCGTTCGACGCCCCATATCCGGCGAGTGGGAAGCCTATACGGTTGTGAATATCGAATACTTTCTCGCTGACGCGCCAGCGGCCAGCGAAGGGCCGCTTGAGGTAGCAGGTATGGCACGGATCACTCTTTACGTTGAACGATCACGTTAGGACTGCCTATTCAACGACCGACTAGGCGCTCGCCATGAGATCGCTTATTTTACTCGTCGGCCTATACGCGCACCCAGAAGAATGGTTGCGTAAAGTGACCCCGAACATGGCCATTTCCGGGCAGTCTCAAGCGACAGGACCATTGAAAAGTGTGCAAGACGTTCGAGCGCCCTGCCGTGTCCCTCACGTAGAGAGAGGCGCAGGCTTGAGATTCGATATGCGCGCAAGCGACGCATGTCGAGCCCGCCGCGAATCCGGGTCGCTGGAACTCGGTCACGAGTCACGAGGAGAACGCGGTGCTCCACTGGCCCGTGAGTCAAATCGTTTCATCACCCGATTCGAAATTAGAACCAGCCAGAATGAAGGTGTAGAGCTTGTGGGACGACACTCGACCACGCCAGTCTGAGGAGACCGTGAGCGATTTGCTAGGATCTCGTCGCAAACACTATGACGCAAACACGACTTATTATTGTGACGTCGATTCTTGGTGCCAGCGGCGTCCTTGCTAGCGTAGTAATTCATGGATTAGCTGTCACCGGCATAGTGATGTTCGGTCGCCAGCAGCTGAAGGCTGGACGAGCCGGCACTGGATTCTGGAATGATCTGGTTACCGTGATTGTTGCCACTATGGTGGCGTTCACTGCGCATTTAGTCGAGATCGCGGTTTGGACGGCGCTCTTTTGGGGGTCAGGGGCGTTCTCGGGGTTAATTGCAAATATGCACTACGCTGCCGTTAACTATACCACGTTGGGGACTGCCGAAGCTCCGGCCAGATCATCCCTTTTGGGTCCGCTTGCTGCAACAGATGGGATGCTCATGTTTGGCGTATTAACGGCGATGCTCTTCGCGGTCGTTCAACGACTGCTCCAAACCCGATACCCGGATCTCCGCGAGTGAGTTCACCTGTCCCTTCTAAAAATCTCAACGGAAACGAGAATCTGGACTTGATGGAGGAGCTGGCAGCTATCAGCAAGGACTCGATTGACACTGGAGACGTGCGCAAGGCCCCAACTATTGTTTTGCGACCGAGATCGTCGTCAATAGAGCATCTGCTCTGATTAGGGAGCTGGCCAAAGGATATACCTATGGTTCACGAACACGATTCCGTAGTACTCGCGCGCGGCCTTCCGAGCCTTGGCTTGAACTGGCCGCTTCTTACCAACTTCCTAGAAGCTGCCAGCCGTTCCAGCCTGTGCCTGACCGGCGTAAGATCGCGCGCCCAAATTCGGAACTCCATCCGCGTTCCTTTGCCATTTTCCGCCGTCATCGCAAGAAGCAATCTGGGTGGTCACCAGTGCCGAAAGGCTCGACCGGCTCAAGGCGCACTCCTCAGTGCCTTATCAGAGGATGTCACGGTTGCCTTCCGAGGCAGGCATCCTGTGTTTAGCAGATTGGTTGAACTTCTCCTGGCAGAGTTCTTACGCCGACCGTGTGCGCAAGTCGGAAGTGCAGCGTAGCGAAATGCAACGGGCGCATAAAGGAGCAGGAATCCTGGCGCTGAGCGTCGGATTCGTAGTCGCGTTGCTGCTGTGGGAGGCGGCGGAAGCGTTTCTGCGTGATTGGATCGCGTCGCTTGGTATTTTTTCGGTCTGGTTCTACTGCCTGCTCTTTCTTACGGCATGGAGCGCGACGGTTGCGGTCTCGTATTCCGTGATTGTCCATTTGGGAGGCAAAACACAAGCTCCGGACTCCAATCAAACGGCAGCGATCCTCCCGGCCGCAGCCGGCACGAAACAGGCCTCCGGCCTCAGTCCGCGTGTCGACCCGAATGTCCAGGACAGACTCACGGCGCTAATGGCCGGCTTCGCGGTCACGGCCTTAACATGGCTGTTTGTGCTGTGTTTCGCGCCCGGCGAGTGGCTGGACGCGGCCGCGACCACCTCGCCCCTGGTGGCCCTCGGAGCGTCGCTGGCGCTGTGGACCGCTTCTACTCAAATAATCTATCGAGGTATTCGCCGGGGTCGCTAGTACTCTTCTTTTCGACAAAAAATACATTAGTCATCACCGGCTGCAGCCGACCGTCGGAGTCTTGGCCGGACCTTGAAGCGAGGCCGCGGGCTAGGAAGCATTGATTCGTGAGAGTGAGTTATCAAGGTTCTTAAGAAGAATTGGAAGACGATGCCACGATTCAAGTTGCGCCCCAAGAAGGATCCGGGCCTCAGGTGACAGCTGCGCACTCTCAACAGCAAAGCGCTCGGCCATCGGAGCCACGGATGGCAGAGCCAAATGCTCACCTGAGCCGCCACGCGCCAGTTTCGCAAGTTGGATTTCCAGCGCGCCGCAGCACGCCTGCTCAAAGGCTGCCTGCTGCTCCATCATATCTTTCGGCCATTCGACGCCGGCGACTCGTGAGCGCGCGATGATCTCGAGGCGGTAAGCGATTCGGACTAGTGTGGATGCGGCCTCGATGGCGGCGGCGGAGTTAGTATTGCCGCGCCGTCCCTCAAGCCGTGCCTGATCGGCCAGGTTGAGAACCTCCAGAACGTTAGCGCTCAAACGGCGTTCCACGACAGCGATTCCCTCCTCGTTGATTCGTCTTTCAGAGACATCCTTACCAAACGCCAGCGTTGTTCGGAGCAGTTTTCCGATCCCATCGATCACCTTGTCACTGGCGTATTCCGGCCACAAAAACAGGAAGACGAATCCCGCCGTCAGAACCCCGAGTACGATCCCCCAGAAGCGCCACAGTGGTTTGTAAACATCGCTCGTCGGTCCCAGCCCCACATAACAGATCAGGAACGTGATGCCGGCCTGGATGCCCGCGTAGCCGAGCCATTCGCTGCTCTGCGCCACGTAGGTCGCCAACATCGTCACAGCGAATATCGCAACCAGGTACGGGGGCAGCGAGTCAAAATGCTGTGACACTACGATCATCGTGCCGAGTGTGGCCAGCCCGCCCACAACGCATCCTACAAGCCGCAGAAGAGTTTTCCTTATCACCGCGCCGTATTGGTGTGGTTGGCCTACTACCACGATGCTCCAAAGGATCGTTTGGATGTCGGGGCGTTGGGAGGTTAGACCCACCAACAGTCCCAGTGTGACCGCTGCTCCGAGTTTGACGCTGAATCGGAAAGCGACGGGATCGAAAAAGGGATGCGGCTCGGAATTGCTCTCAGCCCCGTATGGTTCCACTGTGGCAGGCGGTTCCGGCGACTCCAGCAGGTTGCCGATTGCTTCGAGTCCGCCAACAAATCCAGGAACCTCAGACGTGGACTCATCGCGGGTGGGCACAGCCTGC
>Ga0335083_10001905_pt1 | contig 28139 bp, 25 predicted proteins | sample Lox_Sample_42_FD_206716 | JGI IMG/M metagenome (GOLD analysis project Ga0335083, IMG submission 206716) | Soil microbial communities from Loxahatchee National Wildlife Refuge, Florida, United States - Lox_Sample_4.2 | ecosystem: Environmental > Terrestrial > Soil > Wetlands | place: USA...
CGACGACACCAATCCGACCAAGGAAGAGCAGGAATATATCGACGCCATCGAGCGCGACGTGCGCTGGCTCGGCTTCGACTGGGGCAAGCACCTCTATCACGCCTCCGACTATTTCGAGCGGCTCTATGGCTGGGCCGAGGATCTGATCCGCGCCGGCAAGGCCTATGTCGACGACCAGACCCACGAGCAGATCCGCGTCAACCGCGGCACGCTCACCGAGCCGGGCAAGAACTCACCGTTCCGCGACCGCTCCGCGGAGGAGAACCTCGACCTGTTCCGCCGCATGCGCGCCGGCGAATTCGCCAACGGCGCGCGGGTGCTGCGGGCCAAGATCGGCATGGCGAGCGGCAACATCAATCTGCGCGATCCGGTGCTCTACCGCATATTGCATGCGGCGCATCCGCGCACCGGCACGGCGTGGAAGATTTATCCGAGCTACGACTTCGCCCACGGCCAGTCCGATGCCATCGAAGGCGTCACCCACTCGATCTGCACGCTCGAATTCGAGGATCACCGGCCGCTCTACGACTGGTTCATCGCCAATCTCGACGTGCCCTCGCGGCCGCATCAGTACGAGTTCGCGCGGCTCAATCTGACGCACACGGTGCTGTCGAAGCGCGTGCTCACGCTGCTGGTGCGCGACGGCCACGTCACCGGCTGGGACGATCCGCGCATGCCGACCATTGCCGGCCTGCGCCGGCGCGGCGTGCCGCCGGAGGCGATCCGCGATTTCGTCAAGCGCATCGGTGTCGCCAAGGCCAACAGCGTGGTCGATGCCGGCATGTTCGATTTTTCCGTGCGCGAGGTGCTCAACAAGACCGCGTTGCGGCGCATGGCGGTCTTGAAGCCGCTCAAGATCGTCATCGAGAATTACCCGGCAGACCAGGTCGAGGATCTCGACGCCGTGAACCACCCGGACAATCCGGACGCCGGGATACGCAAGATCAAATTTTCGCGCGAGCTTTATATCGAGCGCGATGACTTCATGGAGAATCCGCCGAAGAAGTTTTTCCGCCTGTCGGTCGGCGCCGAGGTGCGGTTGCGCTACGCCTATTTCGTCACCTGCCGCGAGGTGAAGAAGGATGCCGCGGGCGAGGTGGTCGAATTGCGCTGCACCTACGACCCGGCGACCAGGGGCGGCAATGCGCCGGACGGCCGCAAGGTGAAGGGGACCATTCACTGGGTATCGGCGGCGCATTCGACGGCGGCCGAGGTGCGGCTCTACAATCCGCTGTTCCTGAGACCGGATCCCAGCGCCGATAATTTCGCCGCCGAGATCAATCCCAATTCACTCGAAGTGCTGAGCGAGGCGCGGCTCGAACCGGCGCTCGCCGCTGCCAACTCGCCGGCGCCGGTGCAGTTCGAGCGCAACGGCTATTTCTGCCCGGACAAGGATTCCGCACCCGGCCGCATGGTCTTCAACCGCACCATCGGTTTGCGCGACACCTGGGCCAAGGAAAAGGCGGCCGGATAGCCGAAATAAACAAACGGCGCGTTCACAACCGTTCTCCTAGCCATCCGCGACGCCCGGCCTAGCATGCGCCGTTCCGCGTGGGCGTCGGGGGGCGCCGCGCCATGGCCGATCATCCGGGTAACGGTGGACGTGCTCGCGCCAGGGCTTGGGCGGCCGAGATCGATGCCGCGCGGCGCCGCGCCGGGTTGCTGCTGCCCGATGCCATCGCCGCCGGTGCGGATCGCCTGCGGCAATTGCTGGGCGAATGGGCGCTTGCCGAAGCCGCGCCAGGACGGCTGTTTCCCTGGCTCGCGGTCGCGTTCGGCACCGGGATCGTGCTCTATTTCACCGCTGACCGCGAACCGGTGTGGTGGGCGACGACGGCGCTGGCCGCGCTGGCGATTGCGGTCGCGATCGCTGCGCATCGCCGCGCGTTCGGTTTCTCCTTGGCGCGGGGCTTTGCCGCGGCTGCGGCCGGGCTCGCCGTGCCCACAATCGAGACGATGCGCCTCGCGCACCCCGTTCTCCAGTACCCGGCTTCGAGCGCCACGCTCACAGGCTTCGTCGAAGTGCGCGAAGAGCGCGAGCGCAGCGATCGCATCGTCATCAGCGTGACCCGGATCGACGGCCGCCGCCTCGAGGCGGCGCCCGACCGTGTGCGCCTCGCCGTGCGCAAGGGGACCGCGCCGGCGGTCGGCAGCTTTGTCGAACTGAAGGCGCGCCTTTCGCCGCCGCTCGCACCCTTGCGTCCCGGCGGCTACGACTTCGCGCGCGACATGTACTTCCTGCATATCGGCGCATCCGGCTACGCGCTCGGCGCCATCAAGCCGCAAGCGCCTCCGAGCGCGCCGAGCCTCTGGCTGCGATACGCCTCGACCATCGACGGCATCCGCGAAACGATCGACAAACGCATGCGCGCCGTCATCCCCGGCGATGAAGGCGCGATCGGCTCGGCGCTCATCACCGGCAAGCGTGACGCCATCACACCGGCGGTCAACGATGCGATGTATGTGTCAAGCCTGGCGCACGTGCTGTCGATTTCCGGCTATCACATGGCGGTGGTCGCCGGCATCGTGTTCTTTTTCGTGCGCGCCGGGCTGGCCCTGATTCCGGGCGTCGCCAGCCGCCATCCCATCAAGAAATGGGCGGCCTTTTCCGCGCTCGTGGCAACGACGCTCTACATGTTGCTGTCCGGCGCCGAGGTCGCCACGCAGCGCTCCTTCATCATGATCGGCATCGTGCTCGTCGGCGTCATGTTCGACCGGCCGGCGCTGACGTTCCGCACCCTGACGATCGTGGCGCTCGGCGTTCTGCTCTTGTCGCCGGAAGCCGTGGTGCAGCCGAGCTTCCAGATGTCGTTTGCCGCGACGCTTGCGCTGATCGCCGGCTACCAGCATGGCCTGCCGCTGCACGCCGACGCCGACAGTTCCGTTTCCGCGCGGGTCGCGTTGTGGGGCGTGCGCGAGATTGTCGGGCTTGTTCTCGCCTCGCTCGTCGCCGGCCTCGCCACGACGCCCTATGCCGCCTACCATTTCCATCGTTTGGCGCCCTACGGCGTGCTTGCCAATCTGCTGGCGATGCCGGTGGTGTCGGCTTGGGTGATGCCCATGGGCATTCTCGGCCTGCTGGCGATGCCGTTCGGCTTCGACGCGCTGTTCTGGAAACTGATGGGCGCCGGCATCGACTGGATGATCGCCGTGGTGCTGTGGGTCGCGCATCTTCCGGGCGCCGTCGGCCGCATTCATGCGTTCGGCACCGGGCCGCTGTTGCTGGCCACGGCGGCGCTGCTGTTGCTGTGCCTGTTGCGGACGCCACTGCGCTGGAGCGGGGCGCTGCTTGCGGTGATCGCATCGTTATGGGCGGTGCTGACGCCGCGCCCCGACATCCTCATCGCAGCCGATGGCCAGGCCGCGGCCGTGCGCGGCGCCAACGGGCAATTGTCGGTGTTGCACAGCGGACGCGACGCCTTCGCGATCAAGGAATGGCTCGCCGCCGACGGCGACACCCGCGATGCCAAGGATGCCAGTCTGCATGACGGCGTGCGCTGCGACGCCGTCGGCTGTATCGGCCAGCTGAAGGATGGGCGCCTGGTGTCGATGGCGCTATCGGTTGAAGCCTTTGCCGAGGATTGCCGCCGCGCCGCTGTGGTGGCGAGCCCGCGCCAGGCGCCGGGCGGCTGCGGCGCGCTGCTGATCGACCGCAAGGCCTGGCGCGCCAATGGCGCCATTGGCCTGCGCCTCGTCGGCGATCGCTTTGAATGGACGGCGGCGCGGCCACCGGGCGCCGAGCGGCCCTGGGCGCCGGCGCTCGCGTCCGCCAATGAAGGCGTGTCAACGGCCACGCAATCGGCTCCCCGCGACGCGACGCCGCGCGCGGAAGACCTCGAAGCGGGCGATTAACGCCTAATAGCGGCGGAACAATCCCACCAGCTTGCCCTGGATGCGCACGCGGTTGGGCGGCAGGATGCGCACCTCGTAGGCAGTATTGGCCGGCTCCAGCGCAATAGAGGCGCCGCGGCGACGGAAGCGCTTGAGCGTCGCCTCCTCATCGTCGATCAGCGCTACCACGATATCGCCGGTATCGGCGGCCTCGCTGCGTTTTATCAATGCGATGTCGCCGTCAAGGATACCGGCCTCGATCATGGAATCGCCGCGCACCTCGAGGGCAAAATGCTCGCCCGCCGACAGCAAATCCGGCGGCATGTTGATGGTGTGGCTGCGGGTCTGGATCGCCTCGATCGGCGTGCCCGCGGCGATGCGGCCCATCACCGGCACGGCGATCGGGCGGCCGCTATTGTCGTCCTCCGAGACCTGCCGCACACGGCCGAGGTCGCCCTCGATCACGCTCGGGTTGAAGCCCCGCGAACGGCCACCGCCGCCGCCAATGCCATGAGCAACCGAATCGGGGAGTTTGATCACCTCGATGGCGCGCGCCCGGTTGGGCAGGCGGCGGATGAAGCCACGCTCCTCCAGGGCCGTAATCAACCGGTGAATGCCGGATTTCGAGCGCAAGTCGAGCGCATCCTTCATCTCGTCGAAGGAGGGCGGCACCCCGGCCTCGGTCAGGCGCTCGTGGATGAAGCGCAGGAGCTCGAATTGCTTGCGTGTCAGCATTGTTTCTCCCCTGGCGGCCGACAGACGCGCGGCCAGAAACAAATCATGAACGGACCCTATCCGTTCCATATGTGTTCTGCAACCATTTAATTTGAAGTGAAAAACTCGAAATGCCGCTAAAGGCCGAGCTTAAGGATGACACAGGGTGAACCGGCGGCCGCTGGCGGGGCGTAGGGAGGCCGAATCACGAGGCAGCCGGCCTTGGACAGCGGCGCCATCAGGGAACTGTCCTGATCGGCCACCGGCGTGGCTATTGGGCCCCGGGGGCCCCATTCGAGGGTGGCGCGCAGATAGTCCTGGCGCTCGTCATTGGCGGGCAGGTCGCGCCCGAGTACCGCATCCGCGGACGCCAAATTGATGTCCTTGCGTCCTGCGAGGCGCCGGATCAGCGGCGCTAGGAACAGGAACGCGCAGACATAGGACGACACCGGGTTTCCCGGCACGCCGAGTACCTGCATGCCGCCCAGCCGGCCATACATCATTGGCCGGCCTGGCCGCAGCGCCAGCCGCCAGAAGGACAGCGATAGACCTTCGGCGGCGAGCGCGCGCTGCACGAGGTCATGCTCGCCCACGGAAGCGCCGCCCGTCGTCACCAGCACGTCCACCTGCGCCTCGCGCGCGCGCCGCACGGCGGCGGCGATGGCTTCGAGTCGGTCGGGGACGACGCCGAGATCGACCGCCTCGGCGCTTTCGTTGCGGACGAGCGCGCGCAACGCGTAGCCGTTGGAATAGACGATCTCACCCGGCGCGGGGGCGCTGCCGGGCGCCACGAGCTCATCGCCGGTGCCGAGCACGGCGACCTTCGGACGCCGATGGATCCGAACCGCGGGATAGTTCATTGCCGCCGCAAGCATCAGATCGCGGTCGCTGAGGCGGCGGCCCGCTTCCAGCAGCACCTGGCCGGCGCTGAAATCGATGCCCTTGAGCCGCACGTTGCGGCGCTTGCCCGTCGGCTTGCCGAAGGTCACCGTGTCGCCGTCGCGAACCGCGAGTTCCTGGATCACGACCGTGTCGCCGCCTTCGGGCATCACGCCGCCGGTGAAGATGCGCGCGGCTTCGCCTTTGCCGACCTTGCCGTCGAACGGATGGCCGGCGGCTACCTCGCCGATGACCTTGAGCGTTGCCGGTGCCACCGCGACATCGGCTCCGCGCACCGCATAGCCGTCCATCGCCGAAACGTCGGCCGGCGGCTGCGTGCGCAGGGCCTTCAAGTCCTCGACGAGCACGCGGCCGAGCGCATCGTCGAGCGAGGCGTCTTCCGCCGGCAGTGTGTCGGCGTCGGCGAGAATGCGCGACAACGCTTCCGCGACCGACAACAAGTCAGGTTTGTTCTCATTGCGCATGATCTGATCCGAAAACCGGTTCCCACTTTTCGGGATCATGCGCTTTGGGCACTGTAATCGCCCGACTTGCCGCCGCTTTTCTGCAAGAGACGGATGCCCTCGATATGCATGCCACGCTCGACCGCCTTGACCATGTCGTAGATGGTCAGGCAGGCGATCGACACCGCCGTGAGCGCCTCCATCTCGACGCCGGTCTGCGCCGCGACCTTTACCGTCGCCTGCACCAGAAAGCCGGGCAGGGCATGCTCGGGATTGATCTCGATCTCGACCTTGGTGATCGGCAGCGGGTGGCAGAGCGGGATCAGCCCATGCGTGCGCTTGGCCGCCATGATGCCGGCGAGCCGCGCGGCGCCGAGCACGTCGCCCTTGAGCGCATTGCCGGCGACGACCAGGTCGAGCGTCTCCTTGCGCATGATGACACGGCCCTCGGCGGTTGCCGTGCGCTCGGTGACATTCTTGGCCGAAACATCGACCATATGCGCCTGCCCGCGCACGTCGATATGGCTGAGCTTTTTGACCGGGCGTGGAACAGGCTCTGCCGTGCCGCGCTTCGTGGCGGCTTTGCGGCGCCTTTTCTTTGCGGCGCGGGCCATCGGGCTACTCCGCGGCGGCGCGGCGCGGCTCCCGCGCCAAGAGGGCACGGGTGGCGGCGGTGACATCGGCCTGCCGCATCAGGCTTTCGCCGACGAGAATCGCGGAAACGCCCGCCGCCTTGAGCCGCGCGACGTCAGCCGGCGTGTTGATGCCGCTTTCGGCAACGACGATGCGGTCGCGCGGGATTTTCGGTGCCAAGTGCTCGGTCACGGCAAGGGAGGTCCTGAAGCTGCGCAGATCGCGGTTGTTGATGCCGAAGAGCCGCGATCTCAGCTTGAGGGCGCGTTCAAGCTCATCCTCCTGATGAACTTCAACAAGCACGTCCATGCCACTGGCAAAGGCGGCATCCTCGATCGCCCTGGCACCGGCATCGCTGACCGCGGCCATAATGATCAGAATGCAGTCGGCGCCGAGTGCCCGCGATTCGACGACCTGGTAGGGCTCGTAGATGAAATCCTTGCGCAGCGCCGGCAGCGCCGTCGCCTCGCGCGCCTGGTTGAGGAACTCCGGCTTGCCCTGGAACGAGGGCGCATCGGTGAGCACGGAGAGGCAAGTGGCGCCGCCCGCCTCGTAGGCCCTGGCAAGCTGGGGCACGTCGAAATCGGCGCGGATCAGCCCTTTCGACGGGCTCGCCTTCTTGATCTCGGCGATCAACGCCACGCCGCCTGAGGCGGCCTTGCGTTCGATGGTGCGGAGGAAGCCGCGCGGCCGGCTCGCCGCCTTGGCGGCCTGTTCCAGCGCCGCAAGCGGACGCGCTTTTTTCGCCGCGGCGATCTCCTCGCGCTTGTAGGCTTCGATCCGGGCGAGAATGTCGGTCATTTTTGTTCCCGCATGATCTTATCCGAAAACCGGTGCCCACTTTTCGGGATCATGCGGCCACACGACAGGACACCGCAATCAGCCGGTCGAGGCGGCCCTCGGCTTCGCCGCTGTCGATCGATTTTTCCGCGAGCGCCGCGCCGGATTTCAGATCCTTGGCCTTGCCGGCAACGATGAGCGCGGCGGCGGCATTGAGGACGGCGATATCGCGGAATGGGCCAGGCTTGCCCTTGAGCACGTCGAGCAGCGCCGTGGCGTTCTGTTCGGCATCGCCGCCGCGCAGCGATTCCGGCCTGCTGCGCTTGAGCCCCGCATCCTCCGGCGTGATCTCGAAGCTCCGCACCTTGCCGTTCTCCAGCGCCGCCACGCTGGTCGGCCCCGCGGTGGTGATCTCGTCGAGCCCGTCGGAGCCGTGCACCACCCAGATGCTCTCGGACCCGAGATTCTTCAGCACCTGCGCCATCGGCTCGACCCAGTGCCGGGAAAAGGTGCCGATCATCTGCCGCTTGACGCTGGCCGGGTTCGACAACGGCCCGAGCAGATTGAAGATGGTGCGGGTGCCGAGCTCGACGCGCGTCGGGCCGACGTTCTTCATCGCCGGATGATGCGCCGGCGCGAACATGAAGCCGATGCCGGCGTCGCTGATGCAGCGCGCCACCTCGTCGGCGTCGATATCGATCTTGACGCCGAGCGCCTGCAGCACGTCGGCGGCGCCCGATTTGGACGACAGCGCGCGGTTGCCGTGCTTGGCGACCGGCACGCCGCAGCCGGCGACGATGAAGGCGGCGCAGGTCGAAATGTTGTAGGAGCCGGACGCGTCGCCGCCGGTGCCGACCACATCGACGGCGCCGGGCGGCGCCTTCACGCCGAGCATCTTTGCCCGCATGGTGGTCACCGCGCCGGTGATCTCGTCCACGGTTTCCCCGCGCACGCGCAGCGCCATCAGCAGCCCGCCCATCTGCGAGGGCGTCGCTTCCCCGGACATCATGCGGTCGAAGGCGCTGGCCGCTTCTTCGCGGGTCAGGCTGGCGCCGGTCGCGACCTTGGCGATGAGCGCCTTGAAATCGTCGGTCATGGGATGTTCAGGCCCTCTCAACTCGCCTGGGCGAGAGACCGTTTGGCGGCGCCCGTTTGCCGGCCATGCCCAGCATTCCACTGGGCGGCGAGATCGAGAAAATTCTTCAGCAGCAGATGGCCGTGCTCGGAGGCGATGCTCTCGGGATGAAATTGCACCCCGTGCGTCGGGCGGCTCTCGTGCATCAGCCCCATGACCAGATCGTCGTCGGTGCGCGCGGTGACCGCGAGTTCGCGCGGCAGGCCCGCCTGCTCGACGACGAGCGAATGATAGCGCGTTGCCTTGAACGGCCCATTGATGCCCCGGAAGACGCTGCGGCCCTCGTGGCGGATCTCCGACAGCTTGCCGTGCACCGGCACCGGCGCGCGCACCACCTTGCCGCCGAACGCCTGGCCGATCGCCTGATGACCGAGGCAGACGCCGAGCAGCGGAATGGTGGACGAGGCCTTGGCGATCAGATCGAGGCAGATGCCCGCCTCGTTGGGCGTGCAGGGGCCGGGCGAGAGCACGATCGCCTCCGGCTGCATGGCGATGACCTCGGCAGTCGAAATCTTGTCGTTGCGATGCACGACGACGTCCGCCCCCAAGCCGCCCAGATAATGGAACAGGTTGAAGGTGAAGCTGTCGTAATTGTCGATCAGAACGATCATCGCTGCACACGCTGCCCTCATCCTGAGGAGGCCGCGCTTGCGGCCGTCTCGAAGGATGAGTTCGAACGCCTCGGTCCTTCGAGACGCCGCCTGCGGCGGCTCCTCAGGACGAGGCTAGATTTATCCCTCACTGTCAGGGTCTTAGAACCGGCCTCAAGGGGGGTCAAGCAGCGCCGGTGTCAGCCCTTATGGATCGGGTCGATCCAGGGCACGGTCTCCGGCTTCTCCACCGGCTCGATGTCGAGATTGACCACCACCGCCTCGTTGTCGCTGCGCACCAGCACGCATTCGAGCACCTCGTCGCGGCTGGCGTTGATCTCCTGATGCGGCACGTAAGGCGGAATGTAGATGAAATCGCCGGGCCCGGCTTCGGCGGTGAATTCGAGATGCTCGCCCCAGCGCATGCGCGCCTTACCGCGCACGACGTAAATGACGCTTTCCAGCGCGCCGTGGTGATGCGCGCCGGTTTTCGCGTTGGGGCTGATGTTGACCGTGCCCGCCCAGATCTTCTGCGCGCCGACGCGGGCGGCATTGATCGCGGCCTTGCGGTCCATGCCCGGCGTCTGCGCCGTGTTGGGATCGAGCGAGCCGCCGGGGATGACGCGCACGCCGTCGTGCTTCCATTTCGGCTCGCCGTGGCCGTGGCCGTGATCGGAACTCATGGCTCAACTCCGTTGCCGGCGACTTAAGGCGCAGGGATTATGTGGCGTCAAGCGGGCGCTATTTGAAGTCGGGCATCGGCGGCGGCGCCGGCAGCATCTCGCGCATTCGCTTGTCGATGTCGGCGTCGGAGACGGGCGCGCTTGGCAGGCGGCTGTTTTCGGCGGCGTTCTCGCCGAAATGAACGAGCTTCGGCACGAACAAGACCACCAGCAATAGCAGCCATTGCGCCAGCAGGAAGGGAACGAGCGCGCGCACGAAAAGGCGAAACGGCGCCGGGTTTCTTGCCGCGCCGCGCACCATCATCAGCGCATAGCCGAATGGCGGCAGCAGAAAACTCGATTGCAGGGTGAGCAGCACCAGCACCGCGACCCAGCGCGCATCGGCGACACGCACGAGCAGCGGCGGAATGACGATCGGGATGATGACGAAGATGATCTCGAAGGCGTCGAGCACGAAGGCGCAGAGCCCGATCACGGCAAGCACGATGGCGGTCGCCGGCACGTCGCCGCCGGGAATGCCGGCGACCAGATTGTTCACCAGCCGGTCGGTGCCGAGCAGGCGCAGCACCAGCGTGAACGTGGTCGCTGCGATCAGCAGCGCAAACAACGCGCCGGTGATGGCGATGGCGTCGTGCAGCAGCTCACGCATCACTTTAAGCGGCAATTGCCCGGTGACGAGACCGGCGCAGAGCAGCGTGAAGGCGCCCACCGCGGCGGCCTCGACGGCGAAGAAGTAGCCGGTGGCGACGCCGCCGAGCAGGACCAGCAGCGCGACCAGCGCCACCACGGCGAGGATGGCTTCCTGCGGCTTGAGCGGGTCGCGTTTGCCGTCGGGTAGCGGCTGGCCGCGGCCGGCAAGCCAGGCGAGCACAAGAGAGAGCGCGATGAAGATCAAGGCCGGCGCCAGCGCCGCGTGGAACACATCCTGCGTGTTGATGACGCGGTCGGTGCGCCCGGTGGCGGTCACCGCGTAGGTGTGCGCCTGCAGCATCGCATCGCTGAGCAGGATGAGCACCAGCGACGGCGGCACCAGCACGCCGAGCGTTGCCGCAACCGCGATGATGGCGTCGCGCGTCGCCGCCGGCACGCCGTCGGCGCTGAGCCGCGGCGACACCACGCGCGAGAGGCCAAGCACGCTGGCGCCGACCGAACCGTTCATCGGCCCGAGCAGGGCGCCGAGCAGCATGCCGGAGACGAGCGGCGCCGAGGCGCGTCGCGGCAGCATGGCATTGCCGGTGCGGTAGAGCGCATTGGCGAGCGGCAGGCGGCCGAGCAGCAGACCCATGGTCACGTAGAGCGGCAGAGCCTGCAGCAAGTCGTTTTCGAACAGATTGATCAGCCGGCCGGGCAGCGCCCACAGCAGGCCTGCGGAGATCGTGCCGGTGGCAATGCCGATAACGGCGCCGAGCGTCGCCACGGCAATGAGAACGAACGCCGCAGGCAGCCCGGTCGCGATGATGCCGGCGCCGACCAGGACCACCAGCGCAAGGCCGCTCCATTCCATCAAATCTTGTCCCTGGGAAGGGGGCGGAAAATGTCGAGGATCGACTGTCCGAGCATGGTGAGCGCCATGATCCACAGGCAGCATTTGATGAGGAAATAGCCCGGATTGTAGGTCTCGGGAAAAGCCTCAAGCCCGAGCGCCGAGGCTACCACGAAGTTTTTGCCGGCGATGAGCACGAGGAAGACCCAGGGCAGGAGCGCGACGCCGCCGATGCGCTTGAGCCACGCGCGGGTAAGCGGCCGGTAATATTGCGCGAGCGTATCGGCGGCGAGATGCGTGCCGGAGCGCGTCGCCGCGCTGATGCTCACGGCCACAAACAGCGCAAAGAAGATCTGGGCAAGATCGTTGGCCTGCGTCGAATAGGCGCGCACCAGATCGCGCAGCGGCCACTGCAGGAACAGGAGCAGGATCAGCGGCAGCGCCAGCCACTGCGCGACGGCAATGACGCCGGCGATCAGCCGGTCGAGCCGATTGAGCCAGCCCATGGCCGTTCCCTCAGCGCGGCTCCCGGGCCGCACGCCGCTGCAGCGTTTCGCCCCGGCCCATAAAAACCGGTCTGCCGGTAATCAGGCAAGGTCATGCGCCGTAAAATAGCGACTATTGCCCGCGCTTGGCCGCGCTGGCAAACCGGCGCGCTTCTTCCGCCGCGCGGAACAGGGCTTTCGCCTTGTTGATGCATTCCTGCTGCTCGGCGGTCGGATCGCTGTCGGCGACGATGCCGGCGCCGGCCTGCACATACATGGTGCCGTCCTTCACCAGCGCCGTGCGCAGCACGATGCAGGTGTCCATGGCGCCCGCGGCGGAAAAATAGCCGACGCAGCCGGCATAGAGGCCGCGCTTTTCCTTCTCCAACTCGTCGATGATTTCCATGGCGCGCACCTTCGGCGCCCCGGACACCGTGCCGGCGGGAAAACCGGCGGCGAGCGCATCGAGCGCGTCGCGGTCCGGGCGCAATCGGCCCTCGACATTGGAAACGATGTGCATGACGTGGCTGAAGCGCTCGATGAAGAACTGGTCGGTGACGGAAACGGTGCCGACTCGGGCAACGCGGCCGACGTCGTTGCGGCCGAGGTCGAGCAGCATCAGGTGCTCGGCGCGCTCCTTCGGATCGGCGAGCAGTTCGGCTTCCAGCGCCTTGTCTTCATGCGTCGTGGCGCCGCGCGGTCGCGTGCCGGCGAGCGGGCGGATGGTGACGAGATCGCCGTCCACCTTGACCAGGATTTCCGGGCTCGAGCCGGCAACGGCGAAGCCGCCGAAGTCGAGGAAATAGAGATAGGGCGACGGGTTGGTGCGGCGCAGCGCGCGATAGAGCGAGAACGGCGGCAGCGTGAACGGCGCCTCGAAGCGCTGCGCCACCACGATCTGGAAGGCATCGCCGGCGGCGATGTAGTCCTTGGCCTTGGCGACCATCGCCCGGTACTCCGCCGGTGTGGTATTGGATTTCGGCGGCACGTCGAGCGGGCCGGCGTCGAACTCGCTCAGCGATTTGTCGAGCGGCCGGTCGAGGCTCTCGACGACGCGGTTGAGCCGCTCGACGGCGCGATTGAGCGCGGCCCTGGCGTCGACGCCTTTTTCCGGCCGCACCGGCGTCACCACGGTGATCGAGTCCTTCACCGCGTCAAAGACGGCAACGATGGTCGGCCGCACCAGCACGGCGTCGGGAATGCCGACCGGATCGGGATTGGGCGGCGGTAAATGCTCCATCAGCCGCACCATGTCGTAGCCGAGATAGCCGAACACGCCGGCCGCCATTGGCGGCAGGCTGTCCGGCAGCGCGATGCGGCTTTCCGCGATCAGCGCGTGCAGCGCCTGCAGCGGCGGCTCGGGGCAGGGCGCGTAGGCGTCGGGCCTGCTGCGGGCGCTGCGATTGATCTCGGCGCGGGTCCCGTTCGCGCGCCAGACGAGATCCGGCTCGATGCCGATGATCGAATGACGGCCGCGCACGGCGCCGCCTTCGACCGACTCGAGCAGGAAGCTCATCGGCTTCCCGCCGCCGAGCTTGAGAAACGCCGAGACCGGCGTCTCCAGGTCGCCGACCAGGGTGGTCCACACCACCTGCGCTTCGCCACGGGCATAACGCTCGGCGAAAACGGTTTCCGACGGCTCGATCTGCATGATCTCAGCGCGCGGTCCCGACAGAGCGGCTTGCGGACCAGATCATGCGCTAATCCTGCGGGATCGACGGCGAGCCGCCGCCGATCGCCTGATTGAGCGCCGTCTGATTGATGGAGACGCCGATTTCGGTCTCCAGCCGCGCCAGATATTCGCCGATGATGTCGTCGGCATAGGAATTCTGCAACGAACTCTCGAGCCGCTGCGTGTCCGGCGCGTTGAGATCGAGCTTGGGATCGACGATGTCGGTCACGGTGAACACCACGCGCTCGTCGGCTTTGGCGCCCTCGGCGGCGCCGGACGAGCCCTTGGCCGTGGTGAACACGGCCTGCAGCACTTTTGCCGGCGCCTGCTCGGTCGGCTTGCCGCGCTGCAGGTCGCTTGCGGTCTCAACTTTAAGGCCCGCTTCGCCCGCCACCTGCGCCAGCGTCGATCCGGTCTTGAGCTTGCCGAGCATGTCGCCGGCCTTGCCTTGCAGGATCTTGGCGATTTCATCTTCGCGCCAGCGCGCCGCGACCTGATCCTTGACCTCGTCGAGGTTGCGATCGTGTGACGGCGTAATGCCGTTGACGTCGAACCAGAGCCAGCCGCCGCCCGGCAATTGCAGGGCTTCGTTATCGACGCCGACATTGCTGGCGAATGCCGCGGCGACCACGTCCGGCGTCTTCGGCAGATCGGCGACGAGGGAGCCGTCGGGCCGGCGGCCGGAACGGTCGACGGCATCGACGGTGATGGCCTTCAATCCCAGCTTCTTTGCCGTCTCGAGCAGCGTCGATCCGGCGGCCCGCTCATCTTCGATCTTGTCGCGCAAGTCGCCCAACTGGCTCTTGGCGCGGCTTTCGGCGATCGCCTGTTTGACCTGCGCCGAAACCTCGTCAAAGCTCTTCTGCGTTCCCGGCTCGATCTTGCCCACCAGCAGCAGCACGGTGCCGAACTGGCCCTTGAGAGGCTGGCTTACCTCGCCGGGCTTAAGCGAGAACGCCGCCTCGGCGACCGCCGGATCGATGATGTCGGCCTTCACGACCATGCCGAGATTGGTATCGCTGATTTTAAGGCCGCGCGATTTGGCGACGTCGGCGAAGCTTTCGCCCTTGGCGATGCGGTCGCGCGCAGCGGCGGCTTCGTCTGCGCTGGGAAACACCATCTGCTGCAGTTCGCGCTTTTCGGGAACGCCATAGGCGTCCTTGTGCGATTCGTAATAGGCCTTGGCGTCGGCGTCGGAGACGGTGTCGGGCTTTGCCAGCTCGGTCGGCGTGACTGCGAGCAGCGTGAGCTTGCGGTATTCGGGCGCGCGGAACATGACTTTGCGCTCGTCGAAATATTTGGCGAGCGTTTCCGGCGTCGGCTGGGCGATGTCGCCCGCCTGCGCCGGCCCCAGCGCCACGTAGTCGACGTTGCGCTTTTCGTTCTGGTACTGGTTGAGCGCCGACAGCATGGCGGCCGGCACACGCAGATTGCCGCCGATGCTCTGCGCGATCTGCCGGCGCAGCAGCACGCGGCGCTGTTCGTCGATGTAGCGCGCCTCGCTGTAGCCGGCATTGCGGATGAGCAGGACAAAGCGGTCGTGGTCGAACTGGCCGTTGACGCCGCGGAAGCTCGGATCGCTCATGATCAGCCTGGCGATTTCGGCGTCGGACAGGTTGAGGCGCCAGCTTCGCGCCTTATCGTCGAGCGCGGTTTCGGCGACGAATTGACCGACGATGCGCTGGCTGATGCCCAGCGCGCGCGCCTGATCGGGGGTGATCGGGCGTCCGAACTGACGGCTGAACTGCTGCAGCCGATCATTGTAATACTGGCGGAACAGATCGATGGAGATTTCGGTATTGCCGACCTTGGCCACCGAATTGAGCCCGAAGCCGCGAAAAATGTCGCCGATGCCCCAAATGGCGAAGCTGATGACCAGCACGCCCATGACGGCGGCCATGATCGCTTTGCCGAGCCAGGAGCCGGAGGCTTTGTGGATACCGCGGAGCATGCGCGCGTCGCTTCGTTCTGTCGGATCGATCGGTTGAGGGAGAAGGGTATTGCGGCCCTTTGACGGGCAACGCAAGACCATCATAGAGAGGGCGCCAACTCCTTGCAACATAAGCGGGATCGGCGACGCTCCCGGGCGCGACTGGCGCCTTGAGGCCGCCTCTGGTAACCGCTCGCCCGGACCTTCGTTGATCGTGCGGGGACCTCGATCATGGCTGCGGCGCGCCGACGCCCGCTGGTGGCGGGCAACTGGAAAATGCACGGGCTCACGGCGTCGACCGCCGAGCTTGCCCGCATTGTCGCCGGCGGCGCGGCGCTCGCGGCCAAAACCGATCTCATGATCTGCCCACCGGCGACGCTGCTGGCGAGCTTCGCCGCGGCGGCGCGCGGTTCGAACGTCGCCATCGGCGCGCAGGACTGTCACCCCGATGCCGCCGGCGCCCATACCGGCGATATCGCCGCCGAGATGCTCAAGGACGCAGGCGCGGTCGCCGTAATCGTCGGCCACTCCGAGCGGCGCACCGACCATCACGAGACCGACGCGCAGGTGCGCGCCAAGGCGCTGGCCGCGCACCGGGCCGGGCTCATCGCGATTGTCTGCATCGGCGAGCAGCGTAGCGAACGCGAGGCCGGCCAAGCGCTCGCCGTGGTCGGCCGCCAGCTTGTCGGCTCGCTGCCCGATAAGGCGACCGGCGCCAATCTGGTGGTCGCCTACGAGCCGGTCTGGGCCATCGGCACGGGCCTGACGCCGACGCCGGCTGACGTTGCCGAAGTGCACGGCTTCATCCGCCGTGAGCTCAGCGGCCGTTATGGCGCTGCTGGCGCGGCGTTGCGCATCCTCTATGGCGGCTCGGTCAAGCCGGAAAATGCTGCGGAACTGCTCGCGGTCGCTGAGGTCGATGGCGCGCTCGTTGGCGGCGCCAGCCTGAAAGCGGCGGATTTCCTCGCCATTGCCGGGGTTTACGTGGGGCCCCCCTGAGGGTGGAAAAGCTGAAATTGATCGTGTAGAGACCGCGGCGAAACCCTATATGACCGGCAGGACGTGGGGCGCGCGGCCGCTCGCCGGGCCGGTTCGTTGAGTGGATCGAAGCGCAGATGCAGCAAGTCATAATCGTCATTCACCTGATGCTGGTGCTCGCGCTGATCGGCGTGGTGCTGCTGCAGCGCTCCGAGGGCGGCGGCCTCGGCATCGGCTCGACCGGCGGCTTCATGACCAGCCGCGGCACCGCCAATGTGCTCACCCGGGCGACCGCAATCCTGGCGGGGCTGTTCTTCGCCACCAGCCTGATCCTGTCGATCCTGGCCGGCATGAACCGCAAGCCCACATCGATCCTGGGCGGCAGTTCGACGCCGGCGCAGAGCACGCCGGGTGCGCCGCCGCCGCTGAACGCGCCGGGCGAGGGCGGTTTGCTCAAACAGCTGCAGCAAGGGGCGCCTTCGGCGCCGGCTGCACCCGCGGCCCCCGGCGGCCCTCAGGTGCCGCAGTCGAAGTAACGCCAAGCGCGAACGAAGGGCCGGGATAACCGGCCCTTCAGCGTTAGAGAGGAATGTAAAGACAGTGCGGGAACTTATTGTGACGGCGAAATTTTTTCGAGCTACGCACAGCCGCAGGGCAGCCGCCCGTTTTTCGCGCTCGTCGAATCGATTCGGTGGCACTAAAGGTTAAGTCCCATGGCGCGGTACATCTTCATCACCGGCGGCGTGGTCTCCTCACTGGGCAAGGGTCTGGCTTCCGCGGCGCTCGGCGCGCTGCTGCAGGCGCGCGGCTACAAGGTCCGCCTGCGCAAGCTCGACCCGTATCTCAACGTCGATCCCGGCACCATGTCGCCTTACCAGCACGGCGAGGTGTTCGTCACCGACGACGGCGCCGAGACCGACCTCGACCTCGGCCATTACGAGCGCTTCACCGGGCGGCCCGCCACCAAGCAGGACAACATCACCACCGGCCGCATCTATCAGGACATCCTGACGCGCGAGCGGCGCGGCGACTATCTCGGCGCCACCATCCAGGTCATCCCGCACGTCACCAACGCCATCAAGGATTTCATCCGCGAAGGTAACGACGGTTTCGATTTCGTGCTGTGCGAGATCGGCGGCACCGTCGGCGATATCGAGGGCCTGCCGTATTTCGAAGCCATCCGCCAGTTGGGCAACGAACTGCCGCGGCATCACGCGGTCTATATCCATCTTACGCTGCTGCCCTTTATCCCCAGCGCCGGCGAACTCAAGACCAAGCCGACGCAGCACTCGGTCAAGGAACTGCGCTCGATCGGCATCCAGCCGGACATCCTGCTCTGCCGCACCGACCGGCCGATTCCGGAGGGCGAACGGCGCAAGCTGGCGCTGTTCTGCAACGTGCGCGAAAGCGCGGTGATCGAGGCGCGCGACGTCGACAACATCTATGCCGTGCCGGAGGCCTATCACGTCGCCGGGCTCGACCGCGAAGTGCTGGAAGCCTTCGGCTTCGACGCCAGGACCGCGCCGGACCTTTCGCGCTGGCACCTGATCAACGAGCGCATCCGCAACCCGGAAGGCGGTATCACCATCGCCATCGTCGGCAAATATACCGGCATGAAGGATGCCTATAAGTCGCTGATCGAGGCGCTTTCGCATGGCGGCATCGCCAACAAGGTGAAGGTCAGGCTCGATTGGATCGAGTCGGAAGTGTTCGAGAGCGAAGACCCGACGCCGTTCCTCGAAAACGTCAACGGCATCCTGGTGCCCGGCGGTTTCGGCCAGCGCGGTGCCGAAGGAAAAATCCGCGCCGCGCAATTCGCGAGGCAGCGGCAGGTGCCCTATTTCGGCATCTGCTTCGGCATGCAGATGGCGGTGGTGGAAGCGGCGCGCAATCTCTGCGGCATCGAGGAGGCAAACTCCACGGAATTCGGACCCACGTCGGAGCCGGTGGTCGGGCTGATGACCGAATGGCTCAAGGGCAATGAGCTGGAAAAGCGGGCCGCCGGCGGCGATCTCGGCGGCACCATGCGGTTGGGGGCCTATCCGGCGGTGCTCTCGCGCGGCAGTCGCGTCGCCGGCATCTACGGCGCCACGGAAATCTCCGAACGCCACCGTCACCGCTACGAGGTCAACACCGCCTATAAAGGTCGGCTCGAGCAGCGCGGCATGCGCTTTTCCGGCATGTCGCCAGATGGGATTTTGCCGGAGATCATCGAATACGAGGACCATCCCTGGTTCATCGGCGTGCAGTTCCACCCGGAACTCAAATCGCGGCCGTTCGAACCGCATCCGCTGTTTGCCTCCTTCGTCGAGGCGGCGGTGGAGCAGAGCCGGCTGGTGTAGATCTCGATAGCGCGTAAGGTTGCGCGATGCCCCGGGGCCTCGACCACATCGTCCATGCCGTGCGCGATCTCGACGCGGCGGCCGATCTCTACCGGCGGCTGGGCTTCACCGTCGGCGCGCGCAACCGCCACCCTTGGGGCACGCATAATTACATCGTGCAACTGCCGGGGTTCTTCATCGAGCTGCTGACGCTCGCCGAGCCGGACAAGCTCGGCAGCGACGGCATCTCGAAAATGTTCGGCGCCTATAACGGCGACTTCCTCAAGCGCGCGGAGGGATTGTCGCTGCTCATCCTGGAGTCGCGCGACGCGATTGCCGATGCGGCAGGCTTTCGCAAAGCCGGCATCGCCGCCGCCGAAGTGGTACGTTTCGAGCGCGAGGGCAAGCGGCCGGATGGCACGCCGGTGAAAGTCGCGTTCTCGCTCGCCTTCGCCGAGGACAAAGGCGCGCCGGATCTCCATTTCGCCGTCTGCCAGCAGCACTATCCGGAGAATTTCTGGAACCCGGCGTTCCAGCAACACGCCAACAGCGTTTCGGCGATTGCCGGCGCCGTTATTGTCGCTGACGAGCCCCGCAAGCATCTCGACTTCATGCAAAGCTTCTCCGGCGCCGCCGCGCAGCAAGGCGATAACGGCTTCGTCATCACGACGCTGCGGGGCGCGGTCGACGTCATGACCCCCGGTGCCTTCACCCGCCGCTTCGGCGTTGCCGCGCCGGACATGCGCCGCGGCGCCCGGTTGGCGGCGATCCGCTTCATCGCCGCCGACGCCAGCCTGCTGCAGTCGGCGCCCGAGTTCGCCGGCATGGCCGGGCTTTATGCCGGCAATGCCGCCGTCATCGGCGCCGAGGATGCCATGGGCGCGGTGCTGGTTTTTGAACCCGGCGCATGATCCCGAAAAGCATGTCCTCGACCTTGATCGGGGATGGACACCGGTTTTCGGATCAGGTCTTGCGCGATGTAAAAGTTGACCCCATTGGGCCGCCGCTTCATGGTCGCGCCGTCGAGGACGCATCGTGAGCAACACCACAACCCCCAATGCTGTCGTCACCGTCGGCGCCGTGCGCTTCGGCAATGCATTGCCGCTGGCGCTGATCGCCGGCCCTTGCGCGCTGGAGAGCCGCGCGCATGCGCTGGAGATGGCGTCGGCATTGAAGGAAATCGCCGCGAAAGCCGGGGTTGGCCTCGTCTACAAGACGTCGTTCGACAAGGCCAACCGCACCTCGGCGAAAAGTGAGCGCGGCATCGGACTTGACGCGGCGCTGCTCATTTTTGCCGAAATCCGCGAAAGCCTGAAAATTCCGGTGCTCACCGACGTGCACGAAGCCGAACAATGCGCGCGCGCGGCGCAGGTCGTCGACGTACTGCAGATCCCGGCATTCCTGTCGCGGCAGACCGATCTGCTCGTCGCCGCGGCCAGGACCGGCAAGGTCGTCAACATCAAGAAGGGCCAGTTCCTGGCGCCCTGGGACATGGCCAATGTCGTCGGCAAAGTCACCGGCGCCGGCAACGCCAACGTGCTGGTCACCGAGCGCGGCGTCTCCTTCGGCTACAACACGCTCGTCTCCGACATGCGCGCGCTGCCGATCCTCAAGCGCATTGGCGCGCCGGTCATCTTCGACGCCACGCATTCGGTGCAGCAGCCGGGCGGGCAGGGCGACAAATCCGGCGGCGAGCGCGAATTCGTCCCCGTGCTGGCGCGCGCCGCCGTCGCGGTGGGCGTTGCCGGCGTCTTCATCGAGACCCATCAGGACCCCGACAAGGCGCCCTCCGACGGGCCCAATATGCTGCCGTTGAAGGCTATGGAGCCGCTGCTCACGCAGCTTGTCGAATTCGACCGGCTGGCGAAACGCTGAAATATTTGCGTCGCGAATTCATATGACCCGCACGCTGAACCTCCTGGCGTTCGTCGTCTTTGCCAGTTCGCTGTTCACGCGCGCGACCGATCCGGTAATCCCGCAGATCGCGCACGGCCTCGATGTCGAGACGGCAACCGCAGCGCTGCTCAGTACGGCTTACAGCCTGCCTTACGCGCTGGTGCAGCCGCTGCTCGGCGCGCTCGCCGACATGTTCAGCAAGGCAAGGCTGATGCTGCTCTGCCTTTTCATCGTCACCGTGGCTTCGATCGGCTGCGGGCTGGCGCCGAATTTCCATCTGCTGATCGCGGGCCGCGTCGTGGCGGGGCTCGCCTCGGGCGGTGTGGTGCCGATCGCGTTCGCGCTGGTCGGCGACCTCGTCCCGGTGCGCGAACGGCAGGTGGCGATGGGCCGCATCCTGTTCGCGATCATGACCGGAAACCTGCTCGGCGCGACCTGCGCCGGCGTGATCGGCGATCTGGTCGGCTGGCGCGGCGTCTTTTTCGCCACCGCCGCTTTCGGCGCGCTGGTGCTGGGCGCATCGGTACCGCGCCTGCGTAGTGATGCGGCGGCGCCCGGCCGCTTCGACTTCTCGATGTTCGTGCCGAACTATCGCGCCATCTTCGAAAATCCGCTGGCCAAGATCTGCTTCGCCGCGGTGTTCCTCGAAGCCGTGTTCATGTACGGCATGTTTCCCTATGTGGCGACGATGCTGCGCCAGGCCGGCGAAGACCGCGCCGCGATCGCTGGCATCGTCATCGCCGGTTTCGGCGTCGGTGGCGCGTTTTACGGCGTGTTCGTGTCGCGGCTGCTGCCCCGGCTCGGCGAAACCAGGATGATGCGCCTCGGCGGCGTCGCCATGGCGTTCACGCTCGTGGTGCTGGCATTGCGCGTGCCGTGGCCGGCCCAGTTCTTTAACTTCGCGCTGCTCGGCTTCGGCTTCTATATGGTGCACGCGGTCATCCAGATTTACGCCAGCGAGCTGGTGCCCTCGGCGCGCGGCTCGGCCATGGCGCTGCACTCGTTTTTCTTCTTTCTCGGGCAGGCGCTGGGGCCGATCGTGTATGGCGCCGGCCTGAACAGCATTGGCCTTGATCCGGTGCTGCTGTTTGGGGCCGCAGTGCTGCTCGGCGTGGGCTTGACTTGCGCGCAATGGCTGCGGCGCCCCGCCGACGCACAATCGGGCGTCTAGCCGCGCCCGCGATAGGGGGCGACGCCCTGGTCGGGCACCCAGACGCCTGCCGGCACCTTTCCCTTTTGCCAGAACACGTCGATCGGCATGCCGCCGCGGGGATACCAATAGCCGCCGATGCGTAGCCACTTGGGCCTGAGCAGCGCGAACAGTTTTTTGCCGATGGCGACGGTGGTGTCCTCGTGGAAGGCGCCGTGGTTGCGGAAGCTCATGAGATAAAGCTTGAGCGACTTCGACTCGACGAGGAAGCGCCCCGGCACATAGTCGATGACCAGATGGGCAAAATCGGGCTGGCCGGTGATCGGGCAAAGGCAGGTGAATTCGGGCGCGGTGAAGCGCGCCAGATAGTCCGTATCGGCGTGCGGATTGGGCACGCGGTCGAGCCGGGCCTGCGCGGGCGAGGCCGGGAGGCGCGTAGGTTGCCCGAGTTGCAGCGGTTTCTTCGCCATTTCCTCCACCTGTCATCGCCCCCGCAGGCGGGCGATCCAGTGATCGCGGGCGTTTGCGATTATCGCAAAGTTTGTGGTTACTGGATGCCCCGCTTTCGCGGGGCATGACAAGGGGAATATTGGCGGCTAGAAAGCCCCGCAAAACCGGGATTCTTCATGACCGCCATCACCGACATCATCGGCCGCGAAATCCTCGACAGCCGCGGCAACCCCACCATCGAAGTCGACGTGACCCTCGAGGACGGCTCGCTCGGGCGTGCCGCCGTGCCCTCCGGGGCCTCGACCGGCGCGCACGAAGCGGTCGAACTGCGCGACGGCGACAAGAAACGCTATTTCGGCAAGGGCGTGCACAAGGCGGTCGATGCGGTCAACACCGAGATCTTCGACGCGCTCGGCGGCATGGACGCCGAGGCGCAGGCCAAGCTCGACGAGACCATGATCGCGCTCGACGGCACGGCGAACAAATCCCGCCTGGGCGCCAATGCCATTCTCGGCGTCTCGCTCGCCGCCGCCAAGGCCGCGGCAATTTCGAAACGCGAGCCGCTGTACCGCTATGTCGGCGGCACCTCGGCGCGGCTGCTGCCGGTGCCGATGATGAACATCATCAACGGCGGGGCGCACGCCGACAACCCCATCGACTTCCAGGAATTCATGATCATGCCCCTCGGCGCGCCGAACTTTTCCGAAGGCCTGCGCATGGGCGTCGAGGTGTTCCAGACGCTGAAGAAGCAACTGCACGACGCCGGGCACTCGACCGCGGTCGGCGATGAGGGCGGCTTTGCGCCGAACTTGAAATCGGCGGAGGAGGCGCTCGACTTCGTGCTGCGCGCCATCGAGAAGGCCGGCTACAGGCCGGGCACGGATGTCGCCCTGGCGCTCGATCCGGCCGCGACCGAATTCTTCAAGGACGGCAAATATGTCTACGAAGGCGAGGGCAAGACCCGCTCGGTCAAGGAACAGGCGCAATATCTCGCCGCGCTCACCGGCAAATATCCGATCGTGTCGATCGAAGACGGCATGGCGGAAGACGATTTCGACGGCTGGAAGCAGGTGACCGACCTGATCGGCAAGAAGTGCCAGCTGGTCGGCGACGATCTCTTCGTCACCAACGTCAGGCGCCTTGCCGACGGCATCAAGCGCGGGCTTGGCAATTCCATCCTCATCAAGGTCAACCAGATCGGCACGCTCACCGAGACGCTGGCCGCCGTCGAGATGGCGCACAAGGCCGGCTACACCGCGGTGATGTCGCACCGCTCCGGCGAAACCGAGGATTCGACCATTGCCGATCTCGCCGTGGCGACGAATTGCGGGCAGATCAAGACCGGCTCGCTCGCCCGCTCCGACCGCACCGCGAAATACAATCAGCTGCTGCGCATCGAGGAGGAATTAGGGCCGCAGGCAAAATATGGCGGCCGCGAGGCGCTGAAGGCGCACGGCTAGCCGCGCTTGCAATGGCCGGCAAATCGCAGCAAATTCTCGCAGTCTTGGATGTCCACGATGGATCAGACGACCACACTCGGCCTCAATGATCGCCGCCGCGCCGCGGCGCGGCTCTCCGACTTTGTCGCGCAGTCGGTCGAAGCCGCGCGCGCGGTGGAGAGGCCGTTCTACCATCTCGAATTCGACCGCGTGTTTCCCGACGACGTCTACGCGCAGATGCTGGCGCTGATGCCGAATTCAGCCGACTACCGGCCGATGCACGGGCGCAGCAAGGTCGAGGGCACGCCGACGCGGGTGAAGATCGACCTGTTCCCCGAATACATCCGCAACCTGCCGGCGGAGAAGCGCGCGCTGTGGGATATCGTCGGCCGCGCGCTGTGCTCGGACAAGGTCAAGCAGGCGTTCATGCATCGCCTCGCACCGGGCCTCGCCAGGCGTTTCGGGTCCGGCTTTGCCAGGACCGGCATGTATCCGATCCCGATCCTCACCCGCGACATTCCCGGCTATCTGATCACGCCGCACACCGACACGAGCTGGAAGGGCATCACCGTGCAGCTTTATCTACCGCGCGACGAGGCCCACACCAATATCGGCACCATCTTCCACGAGAAGCTCGCCGACGGTTCGCTGCCCAAACGGGCGCAGATGCGCTTTGCGCCGAATACCGGCTATGCCTTCGCGGTCGGCGACGACACCTGGCACTCGGCCGACCCGGTCGGGCCGGAGGTGATGACGCGCGATTCGATCCTGCTCACCTATTTCGTCGACAGCGGGCTGCTGCGCACCTTGCGCAACCGCGGCAAGCGGCTCGGCAATTTCGTCAGCAACGAGATCCGCCATTGGGTCTGACGCGGCATTCGGGTCGCTGATATGTTGTCATGGCCGGGCTTGTCCCGGCCATCTCGCTTAGGGACCCAACATTTGTGCCTTCCTAAACGAGATGCGCGGGTCAAGCCCGCGCATGACAGCCGAGAGGCAGAGCCCGGTCATTAAAGCCGCCTTAACGCGGATTGCGCATTTTGGCGACATGGTCAGTCACCGCCGCCGCCACGCCTTCCTCACCGCACTCGTTCTCTATCTCTTCGCCGCGCTGTTCATCGGCTACTTTGCCGTCAACGCCTTTACCGGCAACCACGGCTTGCGGGCGCAGTCCGACCTCGACCAGCAGCTCGCCGCCATGGAGGATGAGCTCACGCAGCTCAAAGCCGAGCGTGCCGGCTGGGAGCGGCGGGTCATGCTCCTGCGCAGCGACCGCATCGACCCGGACATGCTCGACGAACGGGCGCGGGCGCTGATCGGCTATGCCGATCCGCGCGACCTCACGCTGCTGCTGGCGTCACACTAGACCGCCACGGCCCGCCGCCGCGTTATCCCGCACCGCCACATTCCTGAAACGCTATTCGAATTTGTGATGACGGCGGCCTGCGCGGCGGTCTCGCGCTTTCGCCGCAAGGTGAATTAAGCTATGGGGGTCCGAGGCCCGATCCCGCGGGCCCGCCGACAAGGACACCCATGGCCGTTGCCGAAAAAAGCCCAAGCGCCAGGCAGAATGGGCCGACGCCCGCCACGCTGGTCGCCGACTTCAGCAAGGAGCAGGAACTCTCGGCCTACCGCAGCATGCTCACCATCCGCCGCTTCGAGGAAAAGGCCGGGCAGATGTACGGCATGGGGCTGATCGGCGGCTTCTGCCACCTTTATATCGGCCAGGAAGCGGTGGTCGTCGGCATGCAGATGGCGCTGAAAGCCGGCGACCAGGTGATCACCGGCTATCGCGACCACGGCCACATGATCGCCTGCGGCATGGAGCCCAAGGGGGTGATGGCGGAACTGACCGGGCGCAGCCACGGCTATTCCAGGGGCAAGGGCGGCTCGATGCACATGTTCAGCGTCGAGAAGGGCTTCTACGGCGGCCACGGCATCGTCGGCGCGCAGGTATCGCTGGGAACGGGCCTCGCCTTCGCCAACCACTATCGCGGCAACGACAATATCAGCCTCACTTATTTCGGCGACGGCGCCGCCAACCAGGGCCAGGTCTATGAAAGCTTCAACATGGCCGAGCTGTGGAAGCTGCCGGTCATCTACGTGATCGAGAACAACCGCTACGCCATGGGCACGGCGGTCACCCGCGCTTCGGCGGAGACCAATCTCTCGCGCCGCGGCCTGTCCTTCAACATTCCCGGTGAACAGGTCGACGGCATGGATGTACGCGCGGTCAAAGCCGCCGGCGAAAAGGCGGCAAACTGGTGCCGCGCCGGCAAGGGTCCCTATATTCTGGAAATGCTCACCTACCGCTATCGCGGCCATTCCATGTCGGATCCGGCGAAATACCGCACCCGCGAGGAAGTCGACGAGGTGCGCACGCACCACGATCCGATCGACATGGCGCGCGCCCGCATCCTGGAAAAGAAGATCGCCACCGAAGATGCGCTGAAGAAAATCGACGGCGAGGTGCGCGAGCTGATCAACCAGGCGTCCGAATTTGCCACGCACGATCCCGAGCCCGATCCGTCCGAGCTCTGGACCAATGTTTACCGCTAGGTCGCAGCAAGAAAGTTCGTCCGGGTAGGAAATTGTAAGCCGATGCCGACCGAAGTGCTCATGCCCGCGCTGTCGCCCACGATGGAGAAGGGCAACCTCGCCAAGTGGCTGAAGAAGGAGGGTGACAGCGTCAAGTCCGGCGACGTCATCGCCGAGATCGAGACCGACAAGGCGACCATGGAGGTCGAGGCGGCCGACGAAGGCACGCTGGGGAAAATTCTGGTGCCCGAAGGCACCGCCGACGTCGCGGTGAACACGCCGATCGCGGTGATCCTCGCCGACGGCGAGGACAAGTCGGCGATCAAGGCCAGCGCGGGCGCGGCACCGGCAGCAAAGACGGCCGCCGCGCCGGTGAGCGAAGAGGTCGCGGAATCGGAGCCGCGCGTCGAGGAAACACGGATCATCAAACAGCCGAAGGCGCCGACCGCACCGGCGGCGCCCGAAACCAAGGTCGCCGCCGATCCCGACATTCCCGCCGGCACGGAAATGGTGACCATGACCATGCGCGAAGCGCTGCGCGACGCCATGGCGGAAGAAATGCGCCGCGACAAGGACGTGTTCGTGCTGGGCGAGGAGGTCGCCGAATACCAGGGCGCCTACAAGGTCACGCAAGGGCTGCTGCAGGAGTTCGGCGCCAAGCGCGTCATCGACACGCCGATCACCGAGCATGGCTTTGCCGGCCTCGGCGTCGGCGCCGCGCTCGCGGGCCTCAAGCCGGTCGTCGAATTCATGACCTGGAATTTCGCCATGCAGGCGATCGACCAGCTCATCAATTCGGCGGCGAAGACGCTCTATATGTCCGGCGGGCAGATGGGCTGCCAGATCGTGTTCCGCGGGCCGAACGGCGCCGCCGCGCGCGTCGCCGCCCAGCACAGCCAGGATTACTCGTCGTGGTACTCGCACATTCCGGGGCTCAAGGTGATCGCGCCGTCGAACGCGGCCGACGCCAAGGGCCTGCTCAAGGCCGCGATCCGCGATCTCAATCCGGTGATCTTCCTCGAAAACGAAATCCTCTACGGCCACTCCGCGCCGGTGCCCAAGCTCGATGATTTCGTCTTGCCGATCGGCAAGGCGCGCATTGCGCGAGCCGGCAACGACGTCACCATCGTCGCCTGGTCGATGGGCATGAAATACGCGATGGAAGCGGCGGACGAACTCGCCAAGGAGGGCATCGACGCCGAGGTCATCGACCTGCGCACGATCAGGCCGATGGACATCGATACGATCGCGAGCTCGGTGCAGAAGACCGGCCGCTGCGTCACCGTGGAAGAGGGCTGGGCGCAGTCCGGCGTCGGCGCCGAAATCGCGGCGCGGCTGATGCAGCAGGCCTTCGACTGGCTCGATGCGCCGGTTGCGCGCGTCACCGGCAAGGATGTGCCGATGCCGTATGCCGCCAATCTCGAGAAGCTGGCGCTGCCCTCGGTTGCCGAAGTGATCGCCGCGGCGAAAGCCGTGAGCTACCGGTGAGGCGCGCCATGCAGATGCCTTCGTGTCCCGGACGCGGTGCAGCGCAAAGCGGTGCACCGCTGATCCGGGACCTTTACGAATCCGGAACGATCCCGGGTCTGCAGCGCACCACTACGTGCTGCGCTGCGCCCGGGACAAGCGCACACTTCGACAAGATCTAGTCATGCCCACCAACATCCTCATGCCCGCGCTGTCTCCAACAATGGAGAAGGGGAACCTTGCCAAGTGGCTCAAGAAAGAGGGCGACAAGGTCAAGTCCGGCGACGTCATCGCCGAGATCGAGACCGACAAGGCCACCATGGAATACGAGGCGGTGGACGAGGGCACGCTGGCCAGGATCGTGGTGCCCGAAGGCACCCAGGACGTGCCGGTTAACGCGCTGATCGCGGTGCTTGCCGGCGAGGGTGAGGACGTGAAGGCGGCGGCGAGTGCGGCGAAGCCCGCGGTTGCGCCGGCGAAAGCGACGGAGAATAAATCCGAGTCAGTATCCCCCTCACCCCAACCCTCTCCCCAGCGGGGAGAGGGAGCGCGCCCTACCGCGCGGCAAGCACAGAGCCCTTCACCTCTCCCCAGTGGGGAGAGGTCGCCGCCGAAGGCGGC
>Ga0335083_10001907_pt1 | contig 28117 bp, 27 predicted proteins | sample Lox_Sample_42_FD_206716 | JGI IMG/M metagenome (GOLD analysis project Ga0335083, IMG submission 206716) | Soil microbial communities from Loxahatchee National Wildlife Refuge, Florida, United States - Lox_Sample_4.2 | ecosystem: Environmental > Terrestrial > Soil > Wetlands | place: USA...
TCGTGGGCGCCCAGCTGGCCTTCCACGCGGCTTGCGAAGGAGGCGAGCAGTTCGTCGGCCTTGGCCAGGCCCACGCCGCCGACGATGGCCTGCCAGTTGTCCGGCTCGATCAACAGCAACGACTGGCCCTTGGTGCCTTCCGTCGCCGCCGCCACAGCCTGGTCGATGCACTCGAGCATGCGGGCGCGGTTGAACAGGCCAGTCACCTGGTCGCGTTGAAGCTGCTCGATCACGCTGGCGTCGACCTGCTGGCGGCGGAACACCACCTGCAGGCAGGGTTCGCCTTCGAAGATTGCGTGGGCGAACTCCACGCTGGCCTTGAAACTGGTGGCGTCGGCGCGGCGTGCCTGCAGCTCGATCGGCGCACTGGGTTTCTCGCCGCGCGAAAGGCCCTTCAGCGTGCTCTTGAATTCGTCGGCGTCGTTCGGCCCGATCATGTCGAGCACCGGTAGGCCGAGCAGGTCATCGAAATCGGTATAGCCGAAGGTATCCAGGTAAGCCTGGTTGGCGCGCACGTGCATGCCTTCGTGCACGTAGGCGATAGGGTCGGTCGAGGAATCCAGCAGCGCATCACACCTTCGCTCGGATTCCCGCAACGCGGTTTCCAGGCGACGGAGCTGTCGGCGCGTGTTGAGGGCGTCGAATTCGCGCTGGATCACTGCCATCAGCTGCCGGGGCTGCGAACGCAGGGCCACGCTGCGCGCGCCGTTGACGAAGAGTTCCGTGACTGCCGCGTTATCGATCTGGCCCACAAGTGCCACCAGCGAAAGGTCACGACCATGGGCATCGAGCATGCGCGACACCTCGCGCAGCTCCAGCGAGCCCACGGCAGGATCGAACAGCACGATGTCAGGGCCCAGCTCATCAAGCGCGGCCGTTACCTGCTCGGCGCTGGTTGCGCGTGCCGGGCGGACGGCGATGCCGTTGTTGCGCAGCAGGCTGATGATCTGTTCCGCATCTTCGACTGACTTTTCGATGAAAAGGATCTTGATGACCTGGTCAGTTTTCATGGGCACGTCGAGCTATCCATTGTTCGCCGTTGCTGGAGGAAGCCTGCCATGACAGCAGGGCGCGGGCCGTCCTTGGTTTTTAGCGGATTCCGCGGGCTACTGCCAGCAGAAATGTTCCTGTAGTGACGAGCCCCACACCTCGAACGCGAGGACCATGGCAGTGGCGTTACACCGGCCGCTTGGACGGCTCGCCGCCAACTTCGCGCACCAGCTTGGGTACAAGGTAGCCGGGCAGGCGGTGGCGCATGCCTTCCACCAGGGCCAGCGCCCGCGGATCGTCCACCTCGAAGTGCGCCGAGCCCTGCACGCGATCGAGCTGGTGCAGGTAGTAGGGCAGCACGCCGGCGGCGAACAGGCGCTCGGACAGGGCCGCCAAGGTGTCGATGTCGTCATTGACGCCGCGCAGCAGCACGGACTGATTGAGGAGCGTGGCCCCTCCCTGGCGCAGGCGCGAGCAAGCGGTATCGACCCCCTGATCGAATTCCGCGGCGTGGTTGGCATGCAGCACGATCACCTTCTGCAGGGGCATGCGTTCCAGCCAGGCGATGAAGGCGTCGTCGATGCGTTCGGGTAGGACCACGGGAAGGCGGGTATGGATGCGCAGGCGAGTGACGTGCGGGATCTCGGCCAACCCTTCGGATAGCCCTTCAAACTTCGCCGTGGCCAGTGACAGTGGGTCGCCTCCGGAAAGGATCAGCTCGCTGATCGAAGGGTCCTGCCGGACGTGATCGAGGGCCTTGCGCCACTGCCCGGCGGCGGCCATTTCGTCCCCATAAGGGAAGTGGCGGCGGAAGCAGTAGCGGCAGTTGATGGCGCAGCTACCGCTGGCGATCAGCAGCGCACGGCCTTCGTACTTGTGCAGCACGCCCTGGGCTGAGCGGGCGGCCATGTCGCCCACGGCATCGGTGCCAAAGCCCAGCACGATATCCAGCTCGGCCAGCTGGGGCAGCGTCTGCAGCAGCAGGGGGTCCTTCGCATCGCCATGACGCATGCGCGCCACGAAACCCCGCGGCACGCGCACCGCAAAGCCCGCGTCGTTTGCAGGAAGGCGTGCGGCCAGGTGCCCCAGACCCACCAGCTCAAGCAGCTCCCGCGGGTCCGTCACGGCCTCGCGCCACAGCGTGCGCCAGTCGGTTACGGGCGGAGATAGGCGGGCGGCATGGCTTGCGGTTATCATAATGGGTCTTGAATCGGGCCCTGGGCCCGGGTAACCCCGTATTCTAGCTGCCCTTGTGGTGGCATCACATCTGGAGTGCAAGCGCATGGCCACCGCCGGTCTCAACGACGTCAAGAAGGGGATGAAGATCCTTCACAACAATGACCCGTGGGTCATTACCGACGCCGACTTCATCAAGCCCGGCAAGGGGCAGGCGTTCACCCGCATCTTCATCCGCAACCTGAAGAACGGCCGCACCAGCGAATCGACCATGAAGTCCAGTGACAGCTTCGAGGTCGCCGACGTCGTCGATACCGACATGCAGTACCTGTACTCCGATGGCGAGTTCTGGCACTTCATGCATCAGGAAAGCTTTGAGCAGCACCAGGCCACCAAGGCGGGCATGGGTGATGCCGTGAAGTGGCTGAAGGGCGAGGAAGAGTGCGTGGTCACCCTGTTCAACGGCGAGATCATCACGGTGCAGGCGCCGAACTTCGTCGAGCTGAAGATCACCGAGACCGATCCGGGCGTACGTGGCGATACTTCCGGCGGCGGCGGCAAGCCAGCCACGCTGGAAACCGGCGCCGTGGTGCGCGTGCCGCTGTTCGTCGGTACGGACGAAGTGATCAAGGTCGACACCCGCACGGGCGAGTACGTGAGCCGCGTCGGCAAGTGACGAACTGGCTCGCGGGCATGGCTCGCGCCTTTGCCAGTTGGCCATTCCTGCGAAGGCAGGTGGCATGACGAGCGAAAAAACGTCATGCCGATAGGCAAGCATGGGGCGGCCGCCGCGAGGTGATCCGCCCCATGTCGTATCCAACTTTCCGAAAAGTGAGCCCAGGATGAGCCAGACCGCCCCGCAACCCATCGACCTGTTGATCGAAGCGCGCTGGGTCGTGCCCGTGGAGCCGCATGGCGTCGTGCTTGAGCATCACGCCGTGGCGGTGGACAAGGGTGCCATCGTGGCGCTGCTGCCGATCGCCGACGCCCGCACCGCCTATGCACCGCGCGAGCGCGCCGAGCTGGGCGAGCACGTGTTGATTCCCGGTTTGGTCAATACGCATACGCACAACCCGATGACGTTGCTGCGTGGCCTGGCTGACGACCTGCCGCTGATGGTGTGGCTGCAGAAGCACATCTGGCCGGTCGAGGCCCAGGTGATCGGTCATGAGTTCGTGCGCGACGGCGTGGAGCTGGCAGTAGCCGAGATGATCCGCGGCGGCACCACCTGCGCCAACGAGAACTACTTCTTCCCCGATGTCATCGGCGCCACCTACAAACGCATGGGTTTTCGCGCCGTGGTCGGCCTGCCGGTGATCGAATTTCCTACGGCGTGGGCGAAGACGCAGGACGAATATTTCGACCGCGCGATCGAGGTGCACGACAGTTTCCGGGGTGATGCCCTGATCGGCACGTCGTTCGCGCCGCACGCGCCTTACACCGTGTCCGACGAAAGCTTCGAGCGCATCCGCGTGCTTTCCGACCAGCTCGACATCCAGGTGCATCTGCACACGCACGAAACCGCGCATGAGGTGGAAGAGGAGAAGGCCAAGAGTGGCCTGCGTCCGTTCCAGCGCCTGCAGAAACTGGGCATCGTCAACGATCGCCTGATCGCTGTGCACATGACCCAGATGACCGATGGCGAGATCGCCGCCTGTGCGGAAGCAGGCGTATCCGTCGTGCATTGCCCGGAATCGAATCTCAAGCTGGCCTCCGGGTTCTGTCCGGCGGAAAAGCTGCGCCAGGCGGGCGTGAACGTGGCCATCGGCACCGATGGATGCGCGTCCAACAACGACCTGGACATGTTCGGCGAGATGCGCACGGCCGCGTTGCTGGCCAAAGCGGTGGCGAACGACGCCGCAGCCTTCGATGCGGCCTACGCATTGCGGGCGGCGACACTCAACGGCGCGCGCGCCATGGGGCTGGAGGATCGCATCGGCTCGATCGAGGTCGGCAAGCAGGCCGATCTGGCGGGCATCCGCCTGTCCGATCTGGAAACGCAGCCGCTGTTCCATATCGCCTCGCAGCTGGCTTATGCCACGGGCCGCCACCAGGTGACCGACGTGTGGATCAATGGCGTGCGAAAGCTCTCCGGTCGCGTGCTGACCGATATCGATACCGACGCGGTGCTCGCCAAGACGCATGCGTGGCGCGAACGCATCGCTGCCATCGACGCGGGTTGAAGCCATGAACCGTTATCTCGTCATGGCCATGCGCAGCCCGGACTTCGATCCCGCGATGGTGCAGCCGCACCTGGATTTCCTGCAGGGATTGCGCACCGGCGGTCGGCTGGAATTGTCGGGCGGTTTCAGCGATGAAACCGGCGGCGCCTACCTGATGCTTGCCCCAAGCCTGGACGAGGCGCTCGTCATCGTCCAGCAGGATCCCGCCTATACCTGCGGCGGCTGGGATATCACGGTCTACGAATGGCAGGCGCGTTAAGCTCTGCCACTGCTCTTTGAGGACGCTCTCCATGCAAGCTGCTGCGAATGTCAGCCCCGAGGAAATCGCGCGTTTCGGCAAGCTCGCCGCGCGCTGGTGGGATCCCGACGGCGAATCCCGCCCGTTGCATGACCTCAATCCCGTGCGCGCGCAATACGTGGCCGCGCGCCTGGACCTGCGCGGCGCGCGCGTGGCTGACGTGGGTTGCGGCGGCGGCCTGCTGAGCGAAGCGCTGGCGAAGGCCGGCGCGCACGTCACCGGCATCGACATGGGCGAGAAGGTGATCGAGATCGCCCGCCTTCACCTGCATGAGTCTCGCCTGGAACATCCTTCGCTCGATATCGACTACCGCGTGCAGTCGTCGGCGGATCTCGCGGCGGCACAGCCCGGGCAATTCGACGCGGTGTGCTGCATGGAACTGATCGAGCACGTACCCGATCCCGAGGCGCTGGTGAACGACCTGGTTCGCATGGTCAAGCCCGGCGGCGTGGTGGTGATGTCCACCCTCAACCGCACGCCGGCGGCTTTCGGCGCGGCGATCCTCGGTGCCGAATACCTCATGCGCATGCTGCCGCGCGGCACGCATCACTACGCACAATTCCTCAAGCCTTCCGAGCTCGGTCGCCTGATGCGTCATGCCGGCCTCGAGGTCGAAGACGTGAGTGGACTCGGCTACAACCCGATCAACCGCAAGGCATGGTTGAGCCGTATCACTGCGGTGAATTACCTGATCAGCGCGCGCCGCGCGGGGACTCCCTTCGATCGGAAGCCTGCATGAAGCCGTTTCCGCAAGACATCCAGGGCGTGTTGTTCGATCTCGATGGAACCCTGCTGGACAGCGCCGCCGATCTCTTCGCGGCGTTGAAGATCCAGTGCGAAGAAGCTGGCGTGCCGGTGCCTCCGTTTCACATGGTTCGCGAGGTCGTGTCGCGAGGATCGCGCGCCATCCTGCGCTGCGCTTTTCCCGGCATAAGCGACGACGACCTGATGCAGCGCGTGCCGCGCTACCTGGAGCTGTACCAGGCGGTGATGGCCCAGCGTACACATCCTTTCGATGGTATCGACGAACTGCTGGAAGTGCTGGAGGCACAAGGCATTGCCTGGGGCATCGTCACCAACAAGCCGGGTTTTCTTACCGATGACCTGGTCGTGCGTATCGGCTGGAGCGAGCGTGTGGCGGCGGTGGTTTCCGGCGACACCTTGCCGGTGAAGAAACCGGACCCTGCACCCGTACTGCTCGCCTGTGAGCAGGCCGGGCTGGATCCGGCGCGCTGCCTGTTCGTGGGTGACGATCGTCGCGATGTATTGGCAGGCGCGGCTGCGGGTCTGTACACGGTGGCCGTGCGCTGGGGTTACCTGGACGGTGGCGACCCGGAGGAGTGGCAGGCGGATCTGGTCATCGGCCATCCATCGGATCTCACGCTGCGCCTCAAGGTGGCCGCGTGAGTGACGCTGCGCTGCAGAGCTACATCGACAAGTGGTTGGCGGTGCAGCCGCAGCAGCGCGTTGCGCTGGCGTTCGTCGATCAGAAAACCTACCCCGGCCATATCGCGTTGGCGGCGCTGGAGCAGGAATGGCTGGCCGCCGCCTATGGCATCCGCGAGCCGCAGGTGGCCGCCACCAAGTTGAACTGGTGGGCAGAGGAGCTTTCAGGCGCCGCGGCCAGCGGAGGGCGCCATCCGTTGACACAGGTGCTGTTCGATGACGAGCGCGCCCACGTTTTGCCCGCCGATCGCTGGGTAGCACCGGTGCTGGCCGGCATGGCGCAGCTGGAAGAGGGCACCGCGGCCGATTTCCCGTCGCAGGTCGCCGCCGCCTCGCAATTGCACGGCGCCATCGCTTCGCTGGAAACGGCCTGGTGGTACGGCGAACAGGCTTCGCCGGAACGCGCCACGCGCGTGGCTACCCTGTCACACCTGCTGTATTCGCTGCTGCGGCTCGAAGAAGACGCCGAGCGCGACCGCCTGGCCTTGCCCATGGCGAGGTTGGCCAGGCACAGCCTGAGCCGCCAACAGCTGCGCACGGCCAGCGCCCAGCGCGAAGAGGCCATTCGCGCGCAGCTGGACGACCTGCATGCCGCCTGGCGTGAGGCAGACCGTTTGCCAGGACCGCTCAGCGCCTTCCGAGGGCTGGAATCGCGCCACGGCGCTGCCCTGGTCTCCAGGGCCCGCAAGGCAGCCGATCCGCTGGATGTACTGCGCAAAGGGCAGGCAAGGCAGGGGCCGGGCGTGGTGTGGCAAGCCTGGCAAGCCGCAAGGGCGTGGCGGAAGCGGGTGGACTGAAGACGCAGCGTTTCCCCCGCGCCACTATTGCGAGGCCCGCGCGCTGCCCCAAGATTGATGTCTCTCGCGGCGCCTGGCGCCCGATCGGACCTTAAGGATTCACCATGTACACCGAGGAAAACACCGCCCGCCTGCTGCCTGACGTGGCAGTCCACGCCCAGCCGCATCTCGTTGGCGAGCTGGACTGGGTAGGCATGGATGGCATCGAGGTGCCGGTGCGCTTCGACGCGGGGGACGGCGATGTGCAGCGCGCCAGCGCGCGCGTTGGTGCGTTCGTCAACCTGCGCCGGCCGGACAAGCGCGGCATCCACATGTCGCGGCTCTATCTCCAGGTCGAGCAGGCACTGAGTACGCAGACGCTGAGCGCTGCATCGCTGCGCGAATTGCTGCGCGGCTTTCTCGATTCGCACAAGGACCTTTCCGACCGTGCGTGCCTGAGTATCCGCTTCGATCACCTGGTGCGTCGCCCCGCGCTGCGCAGTGGCAACAGCGGTTGGCGGGCCTATCCGGTGTGCATCGAGGCCAGCATGGTGGGCAATGAATTCCTGCTGGAACTGGGCACCGAGATCGTCTATTCCTCCACTTGCCCTGCCTCCGCGGCGCTGTCGCGCCAACTCATCCAGGACCAGTTCGCGCAGGATTTCGATCCCGCGCAGCCGGTGGACCACGCAGCCGTGTTCGCCTGGCTCGGCAGCGAAAAGGGCATCGTCGCCACGCCGCACGCACAGCGCAGCGTCGCTCGCCTGCGGGTGCGTCCGGCCGAGGGCGCCAAATTCGATCTCATCCACCTCATCGACCGCACCGAGCAGGCGCTTGGCACACCCGTGCAGACGGCCGTGAAGCGCGAGGACGAGCAGGCCTTCGCGTTGGCCAACGGCGGCAACCTGATGTTCTGCGAGGACGCCGCCCGGCGTATCCAGAAGACGCTGGACGCCGATGCGGACCTGGCCGATTTCCACATTCGCGTGGAGCACCAGGAAAGCCTGCACCCGCATGACGCCGTGGCCTATGCCAGCAAGGGCGTGGAAGGCGGTTATGCCGGAAAGGGCTGCGCCTGAGTCGCGGTCGGGCGCTCGCCTGCTAGCATTTCCCGGAGTCCTCGCCGGGCTCTGGAGGAGAAAGGCATGTCATTTCGTGTTTCCCTGCTGGCGGTTGCCGTCATCGCGCTCGCTGGCTGCTCGATGTTCTCGCACCATGCAAAGGAATCTGCTCCCGACGTGGCACCCGTGCACCAGTCGCTGATGAAGTCGATCACCGGCGACATCCGCTACGAACTCCCGCAGCCCGCGCCGGCCGATGCATACCTGCTGGTGACGCTGGCCGACGTGAGTCGCCAGGACGTGGCTGCCCGCATGATTTCCGAGGAACGCATCCAGCCTGTCGGCGCCTCGCCGGTGGACTTCCTCATCAGCTACGACCCGGCCGACTTGCGCGACGGCGTGGACTTCGCCATCAACGTGCGCATGCAGCAGGGTGACAAGCTGCTGGCCATCAGCGACACGCGTACCAGTGTGCTGGGGCGCTCGGGTGAGAAGGGGCCGGTGAGCATTACGCTCCGCCCCGTGCCGTAGCGAGTCACGTTGTGGGAGCGCGCCCTGTGCGCGACCGCGAAGTCTCGGTGAACCGCGAGTTCCGCTTGTCGCGCACAGGGTGCGCTCCCACAAGAGACCAATTGATCAGCGCGCGAACGTCAAGCGCTTGCCACGAACACTCTGGTCGACCACCTTGCCATCCCACACCCGCTGTCCGTTGACGAACGTGGCGGCGATCGAGCTGTTGAACGTATAGCCCTCGAACGGCGACCAGCGGCACTTGGACAGCACTTCCTCGCGACGCACGGTGTGTGGCTTGTTCGGGTCGACCAGCACCAGGTCGGCCGCATAGCCTTCGCGCAGGAAGCCGCGCTCCTTCACGTCAAACAGCGTGGCCGGCGCATGCGTCACCGCTTCCACCACGCGCTCCAGCGTCAGCTTGCCCTCGAACACGCGCTGCAGCGCCGCCTGCAGGGCGAACTGCACCAGCGGCAGGCCACTGGGTGCCTTGTCGTAGAGCTGGCCCTTTTCTTCCAGCAGGTGAGGCGCATGGTCGGTGGCCAGTACGTCCAGGCGGCCTTCGGCCAGCGCCTTGGTAATGGCTTCGCGATCGGCTGCCGTCTTGATCGCCGGATTGCACTTGATCAGGAAGCCCAGGCGTTCATAGTCGCGATCGTCGAAATGCAGGAAGTGCACGCAGGTTTCGGCGGTGATGCGCTTGCCCTTGACCGGGCCGGGCTCGAACAGCGCCAGTTCGTCGGCGGTGGAAATATGCAGCACATGCAGCCGGCTGTTGTGGCGCCGAGCCAGTTCGATCGCCAGGCGCGTGGACTTGATGCAGGCCTCGCGCGAGCGGATCAGCGGATGTTCCCAGGCCGGGATCGCATCGCCGTACTTCTCGTGTGCCTTGGCCAGGTTGGCGTCGATCATCGGCGTGTCTTCGCAGTGCGTGATGATCGGCGTGGGAGCGTCACGGAAGATGCCGTCCAGCACCTCGGGGTTGTCCACCAGCATGTTGCCGGTGGACGCGCCCATGAACACCTTGATGCCCGGCGCGGCCAGCGGATCGAGGCGGCGAATGGCTTCGAGGTTGTCGTTGCTGGCGCCCATGTAGAAGGCGTAGTTGACCGCCGAGGTTTCCGCGCCGCGGGCGTACTTCGCCTCCAGCGTGTCGCGGTCCAGGGCTGGCGGCCGGGTATTGGGCATCTCCATGAAACTGGTGATGCCGCCCGCGGCGCAGGCGCGTGACTCGTGGGCGATGTCGGCCTTGTCCGTCAGACCCGGTTCGCGGAAGTGAACCTGATCGTCGATCATGCCGGGGAACAGCCACAGGCCGCTGGCATCGATGACCTGCTCGCCGGAGCGTGCGTCGAGATCGCCGCCGATGGCGTCGATCCGGCCCTGCTTCACGCGCACATCGGCGTGGAAGCGGCGGCCTTCGTTGACCAGTTCGGCGTTCTTGATCAGCCAGTCATGGGACATGAGTTTCTCCGGTAGTACCGCAACGGCGGAAGGTGAACTGATCGGGGACGGGGTCTTCTCCGCCCTCGCAAAGGGGTTGGCAGCGCAACAGGCGCCACCCGGCCAGGGCGCCGCCCCGCATCGGGCCGAAGCGCACGACCGCAATCCGTGCATAATCCGAACAGCTGGGATGGAAGCGGCAGCGCTGACCCAGCAGGGGGCTTAGCCAGCGCTTGTAGAAGCCGATCAGTAGAAGTATGAGTCGGGTCACGACGATTTTGACGCTGCCGAAACAGCTTGCGGCATGTAGTGTCTCAAGTATTCCAGAAGCACGGTTGCCGGTGTTAGGGACATGGGCTATAACTCCCGGCCGCCAAGGCAAAATGGTGAAGGGAAATGGCGAAAACGACGCGTAGTGCGACAGCCACCAAGCCGCAGAAGGGAAAGCCCGCCGGCAAGGTGAAGGACGTCAAGACCGGCAAGAAGCCAGCTCCCGCGCGGGCGGCGAAGCCGGCGAAGACAGCCAAGGCAGCCGTGGCCAAGAAGCCGGCGGCGAAGAAGGCTGTCGCCAAGAAGGTCGTGGCAAAGAAGCCCATCGCCAAAAAGGTGGTGACCAAGGCGCCTGCCAAGCCTGTCGCCAAGAAAGCCGCTCCCAAGCCGGTGATCAAGAAAGCCGCGCCGGCCAAGAAGCCTGTCGTGGCCAAGAAGATCGCCAAGCCCGTAGCCAAGCCCTCGGCAAAACCCGCCGCCAAGCCTGTGGCGACGCCGGCCAAAAAGCAGCCGCCTAAGTCGGTCGCCAAGCCGGTGGCCGCACCCGATAAACCCGCCAAGGCGGCACCGGCCAAGCCGGTCGCCAAGGCAGCGCCGGCCAAGCCGGCCGCACCCGCCAAGCAGGCGCCGCCGGCTCCTGTCGCGGCGAAAACCGCTCCTTCCGCTCCGGCGAAGCCCGCTGCTCTGCCAATAACCGGTAAAGTAGCGAGTGCTACCGCTCGCCATACCCCCATCAAGAAACAGAAAGCTCAGCAGTCCTCGATGAATAAATCTGCAACTCTCGATAACGGCATTACGCGGGAAGACGGTCGCTATGCGCTGCCTTCCACCACCACGATCGATCTGCCCAAGGGTTACCGTCCCTCGTCAAACGACGAGGAGTACATGAACCCCAAGCACCTGGCCTACTTCCGCAACAAGCTGCGCGAATGGCGCGAACAGCTGGTGGAAGAGTCCCGCCAGACCATGGAAAACCTGCGTGACGAAGTGCGTGACGTGGGCGACGAAGCCGAACGTGCCACCCGCGAGACCGAAAACTCGCTGGAACTGCGCACGCGTGATCGCTATCGCAAGCTGATCTCCAAGATCGACAAGGCCCTGCGTCGCATCGAAGAAGGCCGCTACGGCTACTGCGAAGAGACCGACGAGGAAATCGGCGTCGAGCGTCTGGACGCCCGCCCGATCGCCACGCTTTCGCTTGATGCGCAGGAGCGTCGCGAGCATCTGCAGAAGCAGATGGGCGACTGATCGGTCGCAGCGATCCGCGCTGAATGGATGTGCAAAGCCCCGCCAAGTGCGGGGCTTTGTTTGCATGGTGCCCTGGATTCGCGCGTTGCCGATGGATTCTCCAGCGCCGTCATTCCTGCGAAGGCCGGAGGTACTTCACAACAGCGAATCCGGTCATCCAGCACCTTTTCGCGTCAAGGTCAAAGTCACTGAATTCCGGCCTCCGCCGGAATGACGGTGGAGAAAGCCGTTGGGCCTCAGGCCCTCAACATCGCCGCGGCGTAGGCCTTCAGCTTCGCCAGCATCGCCGCCAGGCCGTTCGATCGTGTTGGCGACAGGTGCTTCGCCAGACCAATCGCCTCGATGAAGCGTGGTTCGGTGGCGACGATCTCGCTGGCTGGACGATCGGAATACACGCGCAACACCAGCGCGATCAGGCCGGACACGATGGCCGAGTCGCTGGCGGCCTGGAAATGCAGCTTGTCCGTGCTGCCGCCGGGCACCAGCCAGACCATCGACTGGCAGCCGTGCACACGGAATTCTTCCGTCTTCAGGTCTTCCGGAAAGGCCGGCAACTGCTTGCCGAGGTCGATCAGGTATTGGTAGCGCTCGGTCCAGTCGCCGAAGAAGGCGAACTCGTCGACGATGTCCTGCTGCGCCTGTTCGGCGCTGGATGTGGCAATGGCGTTCATGGCGTCATTATCGCGCGTTTTGCAAGGTACCCGCCTGCCGGGATAACGGCTGGACAAAGAGCGAAGGCAAGCTAGCCCTTCATCACGCTCCAGCGCGTGCCTTGCGCGCCATCTTCGATCACGATGCCCATGGCCGTCAGTTCGTCGCGAATGGCGTCGGCGCGCTTGAAGTCCCGCGCAGCGCGCGCGGCGCGGCGTTCTTCCAGCAGCGCGTCGATACGTGCCTCGTCGATGTCCGCGGCGCCGGAGGCCTGCTTGAACCAGGCTTCCGGATCTTGCTGAAGCAGCCCAAGCAGGGCGCCGCCCCCGAGCAGTTCGGATTTGGCGCGACGCTGCGCCTCCACGTCACCCGCCTGGCGGGCGGTGTCGGCAAGTTGCGAAAGCTCGGCCAGGGCTTGCGGCGTGTTGAGGTCGTCGCACAGGGCGGCCTCCACGGCGGCTGGCACAGGCAGGTCAAAGGTGTCGACGTCGATGTCGATGAGATCGCGCAGCACCCTATACCAACCATCCAGCGTGCTGATGGCCTGGGCGATGGCCGCTTCGGACCAGTCCAGCGGCTGGCGGTAATGGCCGCGAAGCAGCAGCAGGCGCAGCGCCTCCGGCGGATGTTCCTTGAGCAGTTCGTGCACCAGCATCACGTTGCCCAGCGACTTGGACATCTTGCGGCCGCTGAAGGTCAGCATGCCGTTGTGCAGCCAGTAGCGCGCGAACACCTTGCCGCCATGGGCGCAGGTCGACTGGGCGATTTCGTTCTCGTGATGCGGGAACTGCAGATCCACGCCGCCGGCATGGATATCGATGGTTTCGCCCAGGTGTGCTTCGCTCATTGCAGAGCACTCGATGTGCCAGCCAGGGCGTCCTCGGCCCCACGGGCTATCCCAGCCGGGCAATTCCGGCGTGGAGGGTTTCCACAGCACGAAATCGCCGGGATGCTTCTTGTAGGGCGCCACTTCCACGCGCGCGCCTGCCAGCAGTTCCTCGGGGTCGCGGCCGGACAGCGCCCCATACGCGGGGAACGAGCCCACCTCGAACAACACGTGGCCTTCCGCGGCGTAGGCGTGTCCGCTGGCAATCAGGCGCTCGATCATCGCGATGATTTGCGGCAGATGTTCGGTGGCGTGCGGCTCGACGTCCGGCGGGGCGATGCCCAGCGTTGCCATGTCTTCCCGATAGGCCTGCGTGTACTGCTTCGTGATGCTCTCGATGCCCACGCCCAACTGCTGGGCGGCAGCGTTGATCTTGTCGTCCACGTCGGTGATGTTGCGCGCGTAGACCACCCGGGGGTAATGGCGCCGTAGCAGCTTGGCCAGCACGTCGAACACCACAGGGCCGCGCGCGTTGCCGATGTGCACATAGTTGTAGACGGTCGGTCCACACAGGTACATCGTCACCGTTGCCGGATCGAGCGGGGTAAACGGTTCGACGCGGCGCGTCAGGCTGTTGTGGAGCGAAATGGGCATCGGGCAGGCGATCCGGGCGGTAGGAGCAGGCGCCAGGCGGGCGCAAGCCGGTCGCGCATCTTAACAAGCCGCACGGCGGCGCGCAGGCGGACCGAGTCCCTCGGGAACGGGTCAGTGGGATGAACAACGGCAGGCAGGTGCCGGACTTTAGGGCGACTTCTAAGGGTCGATTCAGTGTGAATTTGCTGCAATGGGTGGTAAGAAGCGCAAAGATGCGCCCCATTGCCCCAAGCGGAGGTCGCAGTGACCCGATGGTTGTTCCCCGCGCTGGTGCTGTCTGTGATGACCACCGGCGTGTTTGCGCAGGATGCGCGGTACCAGAATCAGAACCAGAACGACGACAACACCCACTACGGGTGGGCCGATGTGCTGCGCGTCGATCCGGTCTATGGCGTGGCCCGCACCGAGGTTCCTCGGCAGGAATGCTATGACCAGCAGGTCGTGCGCAGCGCCCCGCCCCAGGGAAGCGCAGCGGGCACCATCCTGGGCGCCGTCGTGGGCGGTGTGCTTGGCAGCACGGTGGGCAAGGGCAATGGCCGTACGGCGGCGACAGTCGCTGGCGCGGTGGCGGGCGGCGCCGTGGGCAACAACGTTTCCCAATCCGGCGGAGGTGAATACGCCACCACGGAAACCCATTGCCGCCAGGTGGCGGCGGTCAGCGAGCAGCGGCGCATCATGGGGTATGACGTGGAGTATCGCTATCGCGGCGAGGTCTATGTTTCCCGCCTCAACTACGACCCGGGTGAACGCCTGCGCGTGCGGGTGAGCGTCTCTCCCGCCGACTGAGATCACAAAACGCCGCCTCCGGGCGGCGTTTTTGCATCTGCGCCCCACATCTTGTTGCATGGCAGCGAAAATCCCGTCATGATGAACGTTCTACCACCCGGAACACCCATGTCCGCAGCCGTCTATACCGCCACTGTCCTTACCAGCGCCCGCATGGCTGCTGGGATGACGTCGCGTGCTCGCCGACCGCTGGTCCGACATTCGGCCGGGTAGGCTGTCGCACGCGTTTCATGTGTATCGACGACAAAACCCGGCCTATAGCCGGGTTTTTTTGTTTCCGGAATCCAGAGATTCGACCAGGACACTCACCAACATGACTCTCCGCCACTTTCTTACCACCCAGGATTACAGCCGCGCCGAGATCGACGCGCTGCTCGACGAGGCCGCCGCCTTCAAGCGCTCGCCCCGCGGCCAGCAGCTGGCGGGCAAGTCGGTGGCCTTGATGTTCTTCAATCCGTCGATGCGTACCCGCACCAGCTTCGAGCTGGGCGCCTTCCATATGGGCGGCCATGCCATCGTGCTGGCGCCTGGCAAGGATGCGTGGCCGATCGAGTTCGAAGCCGGTACGGTCATGGACGGCGATACCGAGGAGCACATCGCAGAAGTCGCGCGGGTGCTCTCGCGCTACGTGGATCTGATTGCCGTGCGCGCCTTCCCGAAGTTCCAGGACTGGTCAGTGGATCGCGAGGACAACGTGATCAAGGCGTTCGCCAAGTACGCCACGGTGCCGGTGATCAACATGGAGACCATCACCCATCCTTGTCAGGAGCTGGCGCATGCGCTGGCGCTGAAGGAGCACCTGGGCAACCTCCAGAACAAGAAATACGTGCTGACCTGGACCTATCACCCCAAGCCTCTCAACACTGCGGTGGCCAATTCCGCGCTGTTGATCGCCACCAAGATGGGCATGGACGTCACGCTGCTGTGTCCCACGCCGGACTACGTGCTCGACGAGCGTTACATGCAGTTCGGCTATCAGAACGCGAAGGAGAACGGTGGTTCGCTGAAGGTCAGCCACAATATCGAGGAAGCCTATAGCGGCGCCGATGTGGTCTATGCGAAGAGTTGGGGTGCGCTACCGTTCTTCGGCCGCTGGGATCAGGAAAAGCCGATCCGCGATGCGCACAAGCATTTCATCGTGGACGAGGCCAAGATGGCGCTGACCAACAATGGCGTCTTCAGCCATTGCCTGCCGTTGCGCCGCAATGTGAAGGCTACGGACGCGGTGATGGATTCGCCGGCCTGCATCGCCATCGACGAAGCCGAAAACCGCCTGCATGTGCAGAAGGCGGTGATGGCGTCGCTGATCGGCCAGCGCTGAGCCATGTACCTGCCCCCGCACTTCAAGGAAACGCGCAGCGAGGCGTTGCACGCGCTGATGCGTGAGTATCCGTTCGCCACCGTGATCGCGCAGGGCGAGGGCGGCGTGTGCGCCAATCACCTGCCGCTGGAACGGGTCGGCGACTCGCACCTGCACGGGCATGTGGCGCGCGGCAACGAGCTGGCGAAGCTCGATGGTGCCGAAGTGCTGGTGATCTTCCGTGGCCCGGATGGCTATATCAGTCCGAACTGGTACCCGAGCAAGCGGGAAACCCATCGCGAAGTGCCGACGTGGAACTACGCGGTGGTGCACGTGCACGGACGCCTACGCGTGACCGAGGACGCGGCTTGGCTGCGGCGCCTGCTGGAACGGCTGACCGACCGCCATGAGGCTGGGCAGCCTGAACCCTGGCATGTGTCCGACGCACCCGAAGACCATGTCGAGAAGATGCTGCGCGCGATCACAGGGCTCGAGATCGACATCGAGCGCATCGAGGGCAAGTTCAAGCTGAGCCAGAACCATCCGGTCGCCAATCGCGCCGGCGTCGTAGGGGGCCTGCAACAGCGTGCCGCTCGTGGCGACGTAGAGCTGGCCGATTTCATGTCGCAACAGGACAACTCTCTACTGGAAGGGGGCAGGTCGTGAGCCATACGCATCAGCATCAGTACAGGGTCGATGTCACCTGGACCGGCAATCAGGGCACCGGCACCAAGACCTACCAGGGGTACGGCCGCGAGCATGAGATCCGCATTGCGGGCAAGCCGACGGTCGAAGGTTCGTCCGACCCGATGTTTCGCGGCGATGCCAGCAAGTACAACCCCGAGGACATGCTGGTCACGGCGTTGTCCACCTGCCACATGCTGTCGTACCTGCACCAGGCGGTGCTCGCAGGCGTGGTCGTCACCGCCTATACGGATAGCGCCGAAGGCACCATGGAGACCGACGTGCATGGCGGTCACTTTACCGAAGTGGTGCTTCGCCCCGTTGTCACCATCACCGCCGACAGCGATGCGCTGAAGGCCGAGGCAGCGCACGAGGCCGCCCACCATGGCTGCTTCATCGCCAACTCCGTCAACTTCCCCGTGCGCTGCGAACCGCGCATCATCGTCGAATCGGTTTGACCGTCTACCGTTTAGCCATCCAAATCAGGATCTGCAAGCCATGAGCAAAGACATCGTCCTCGCCTTTTCCGGCGGCCTCGACACCAGCTTCTGCGTGCCCTATCTCAAGGAGCGCGGCTGGGCCGTGCACACCGTATTCGCGGACACCGGTGGCGTGGACGCCGAGGAGCGCGCCTATATCGAGCAGCGCGCCAGGGAACTGGGCGTTGCCAGCCACGTCACCGTGGACGGTGGTCCGGCGATCTGGGAGGGCTTCGTGAAGCCGTTCGTGCAGGCCGGCGAGGCCTACCAGAGCCAGTACCCGCTGCTGGTGTCCGACCGGTACCTGATCGTGGACGCCGCCATTGCGCGCGCCAAGGAGCTGGGCACCAAGGCCATCGCGCACGGTTGCACCGGCATGGGCAACGACCAGGTGCGTTTCGACCTTGCCGTGAAGGCGCTGGGCGACTACGAGATCGTCGCGCCGATCCGCGAGATCCAGAAGGAGCACACGCAGACGCGCGCCTATGAGCAGGCTTATCTGGAAGAGCGTGGCTTCGACGTGCGCGCCAAGCAGAAGAGCTACACCATCAACGAAAACCTGCTGGGCGTGACGCTCTCGGGCGGCGAGATCGACCACTGGAAGACGCCGGGCGAAGGCGCCCGCGGCTGGTGCAAGCCGCGCGCCGAATGGCCGTCTGAAAAGCTGTCGGTGACGATCGGCTTCGAGAAGGGCGAAGCCGTGTCGCTCAACGGCGAGAAACTGCCGGGTGCCAAGCTGCTGGCCAAGCTCAACGAGCTGTTCGCGCCGTACGGTGTGGGTCGCGGCATGTACACCGGCGACACCACCATCGGCCTCAAGGGTCGCATCGTGTATGAGGCGCCTGGCTTGATCTCGCTGCTCGCCGCGCACCGTGCGCTGGAAGAAGCGGTGCTGACCAAGCAGCAAAACCGCTTCAAGCCGGAAGTGGCGCGCAAGTGGGTCGAGGTGGTCTACGAAGGTTTCTACCACGACCCGATCAAGACCGACCTCGAAGCGTTCCTTGCCTCCAGCCAGGCCTGCGTGAACGGTGAAGTGGTGCTGGAGACCAGCGGCGCCCTGGTCACCGCCGTGGAGGTGCGTTCGCCGCACATTCTCAACGCCAAGGGTGCGACCTATGCGCAGTCGGCCGATTGGGGCGTAGAGGAGGCCGAGGGCTTCATCAAGCTGTTCGGCATGAGCAGCACGTTGTGGGCTGAGATCAATCGCTGATTTGTCATCCTCGCGAACGCGGGGATCCAGTGACCTTTGCCCATGGGTTCAAAGGCACTGGATGACCAGCTTCGCTGTTGCAAAGCGTCTCCTGCGTTTGCAGGAATGACGGCACGTTGTGACTTTTCGCAAACCTGTGAACCCCACCAGACGGATCGCATGAGCGCACTACTGGACGACACCCTCCGACATCTTCGCGCGCTGGTCAGCCATGACACGCGCAATCCGCCGCGCGAGATCGGCACGGGCGGCATTTTCGATTACCTGCGGGATAACCTGCCGGGTTTCGATGTCACTGTGACCGACTACGGCGCCGGCGCCGTGACGCTGTATGCCGTGCGCGGCAACCCCAAGGTGCTGTTCAACGTGCACCTGGACACCGTGCCCGACTCGCCGCACTGGACGGCCAGCCCGCACGAGCTGCGCGTGACTGAGGATCGTGCCATTGGCCTCGGCGCCTGCGACATCAAAGGTGCCGCCGCCGCCCTGGTGGCCGTGGCCAACGTCACCGATGGCGATATGGCGCTGCTGCTGTCCACGGACGAAGAGGCGAATGATCCACGCTGCATCGCCGGCTTTCTCAAGGACAAGCCCGCCTACGACGCCGTGATCGTCGCCGAGCCTACCAAGGGCGAAGCGGTGCTGGCGCATCGCGGCATCTTGTCTGTGCAGATGCGCTTCAAGGGTAGTGCGGGACATGCATCTGGCGAACAGAGGCCGAGCGACAGCGCTTTGCATCAGGCGATGCGCTGGGGTGGCGCTGCGCTGGATTTCGTTGACAAGCAATCCCACGAACGCTTCGGCGGCCTTACCGGATTGCGTTTCAACATCGGCAAGGTCGAGGGTGGCATCAAAGCCAACATGATCGCGCCGACGGCCGATGTCCGTTTCGGTTTCCGGCCGCTGCCCACCATGAATCCGGACCGGCTGCTGGAAACCTTCCGTACGCTGGTCGAGCCACAGCCTGTGGAGTTTGCCGAGACCTTCCGTGGCGATTCGCTGCCAGCTGGTGATACCGCCACTGCCGAGGTACGTCGCCTTGCGGCACGCGATCTTGCCGACGAGCTGAATATCCCGATCGGCAACGCCGTCGATTTCTGGACCGAGGCGGCGCTGTTCTCGGCCGCGGGCTATATCTGCTTCGTCTACGGACCCGGCGACATCGCGCAGGCGCACACCGCCGACGAGTGGGTCTCGCTCGAACAACTGAAGCATTACGCAGAAACCATTTACCGCATCATTGATAAGTGTGGCCAGGGACGGCCACTTTTTGATTCTCGTGCTCATGGATGAGCGCAAAGGATGATTATGGAAGCCCACAAGCACACCAGGAAAACCATCGTCCGCCTGCTTTCGAGCATGGGTAGCGCGAAGGAGATCCAGCAATACCTCAAGCGCTTCTCGCAGCTGGATGCCAAGCGCTTTGCCGTGGTGAAAGTCGGCGGCGCCGTGCTGCGCGACGACCTGCCGGCGCTGACCTCGTCGCTGACCTTCCTGCAGCAGGTGGGCCTGACGCCGATCGTGCTGCATGGCGCGGGTCCGCAGCTGGACGAGGAGCTTTCTGCCGCCGGCATCGAGAAGCACACGGTGAACGGCCTGCGCGTGACCACGCCGAAGGCGCTGGCGATCGTGCGCAAGGTGTTCCAGGAGCAGAACCTGCGCCTGGTCGAGGCGCTGCAGTCCATGGACACGCGCGCGACCTCCGTGCTGTCGGGCGTGTTCACGTCGACCTATCTTGATCGCGACACCTACGGCCTGGTGGGCAAGGTCAGCAGCATCAACCTTGCGCCGATCGAGGCCAGCCTGCGCGCGGGCTCGATCCCGGTGATCGCCAGCATGGGCGAGACGGAAGAGGGCCAGATCCTCAACGTCAACGCCGACTTCGCCGCCAACGAACTGGTGCGCGTGCTGCAGCCGTACAAGATCGTGTTCCTCACCGGCACGGGTGGCCTGCTGGACGACCAGGGCCGCATCATCGACTCGATCAACCTCAGCACCGAGTTCGAGCATCTCATGGCGCAGCCGTGGATCAACGGCGGCATGCGCGTGAAGATCGAACAGATCGCCGACCTGCTGAACGACCTGCCGCTCACCTCGTCGGTGTCGATCACCCAGCCGTCGGAGCTGGCCAAGGAGCTGTTCACCCACAAGGGCTCGGGCACTCTGGTGCGCCGTGGCGAGAAGGTGAGGCGCTTTGAGTCGTGGGATGGCATCGACCTGGCGCGCATGCGCGAGCTGATCGAGTCGAGCTTCGGCCGCACGCTGGTGCCGGATTATTTCGAGCGCACCAAGCCATTCCGCGTGTACGTCAGCGAGAACTACCGCACAGCGATGATCCTCACGCTGGAGAACGGTCTGCCTTATCTCGACAAGTTCGCTGTGCTGGACGACGCGCAGGGCGAAGGCCTGGGGCGCGCCGTGTGGCAGGTGATGCGCGAGGAGAATCCGCAGTTGTTCTGGCGCTCACGCCATGGCAACAACGTCAACCACTTCTACTATGCCGAATCAGATGGCTGCCTCAAGCAGCCGCGCTGGAAGGTGTTCTGGTACGGCATCGAAGACTTCGACACGATCGCACGCTGCGTGGCGCATTGCGCCCAACGTCAGCCGACCCTGGTGGACTGAATCATGAGTGGAACCAAGCATCGCATTGGCATCGTTGGCGCGCGCGGCCATACCGGCGCCGAACTGATTCGTCTGGTGGCGGCGCATCCGGCGCTGGAGTTGGCTTTCGTTTCCTCGCGCGAGCTCGATGGCCAGCGCGTAGCCGATCATGTGGAAGGCTTCAGTGGCCAGTTGCGCTACGCCAGCCTCGATCCTGAAGCCGTGGCGGTGCAGGGCGCCGACGTAGTGGTGCTGGCTTTGCCCAACGGCAAGGCGGCACCGTACGTGGAGGCGATCGACAAGACAAAGCCGGAAACGCTGATCGTTGATCTCTCGGCGGACTATCGGTTCAACGAGAAGTGGTATTACGGTCTGCCTGAGTTGACCCGGGAGCGTTGGCGTGGGGAAAAGCGCATCAGCAATCCAGGTTGCTATGCGACGGCCGTACAGCTTTCCATCGCACCACTGAAGGATCTGCTGGCCGCGCCGCCGGTGAGCTTTGGTGTGTCGGGTTATTCAGGTGCCGGTACGACGCCGTCGGACCGCAACAATCCGGAGAAGCTGCGCGACAACCTGATGCCGTATTCGCTTACCGGGCACATGCACGAAAAGGAAGCGAGCCGCCATCTCGGCGTGCCGGTGGAATTCATGCCGCACGTGGCGCCGCACTTCCGCGGGCTTACCGTCACCACCAACCTGTATCTCGCCCGCCAGGTAAAGCGCGAGGACATCGTTAATCGCTTCCACGGCGCCTATGACGGTGAGAGGCTGGTGCATGTCGTCGATGAAGCGCCGTGGGTCAGCCAGATCGCGCACAAGCACCATGTCGACATCGGCGGTTTCGCCGTATCCAACGATGGCAAGCGCGTGGTGGTGGTGGCGACGCTGGACAACCTGCTCAAGGGCGCCGCGACCCAGGCCATGCAGAACATCAATCGCGCCATTGGCGTGGACGAGTACACGGCGATTCCGGTGTGAGAGCCAGGAGTGAGTCAAGAGGAGTGAGTAGTGAGAGTTGAGCCTTTGGCTCTTGCCTTCTCTCGTTTCTCACTTCTGGTTTCCATTTCCTCAAGGATTTTTTATGTCCCAGCCCCTTTGGCAGAAGTCCAACATCAAGATCGACGCCCGCATCATGAAGTTCCTCGCGGGCGACGACGTGCTGCTGGACCGCGAGTTCTTCCTGCATGACATCACCGCGAGCAAGGCGCATGTCGAAGGTCTCGCCAACATCGGCGTAGTGAGTGCGGACGAGGCCGCCGCGCTCAAGCGCGAACTCGACGTGCTGGCCGAGGACTTCCGCGCGGGGGACTTCGTGCTGGACGAACGCCATGAAGACGGCCACTCGGCCATCGAGGCGCGCCTTACCGAACGCCTGGGTGATGCCGGGCGCCGCGTACACACCGGGCGCAGCCGCAACGACCAGATCCTGGTCGCTACGCGCTTGTGGTTGAAGGAGCAGTTGGCGGCGCTTGAGCTGCACTGCAAGGCCATCGCCCAGGTGTGCCTGGATAGGGCGGCGCAGCCGGCGATTCCGCTGCCTGGCTACACGCACCTGCAGCGCGCCGTGGTCTCGTCCACATCCATGTGGTTTGCCGGTTTTGCCGAGGGCTTCATCGACAACGCCATGCGCGCGCAACAGACCGTCGCGCTGATCGACGCCAATCCACTGGGGACCGCAGCCGGTTACGGCGTCAACCTGAAGCTCGATCGCGAACACACCACGCAGGCGCTCGGTTTCGCGCGCATGCAGGTATCACCGATCTACGCCCAGCTTTCACGCGGCAAGTTCGAGATGGCCGTGCTGGAGGCGATGGCGGGCGCGCTGCTGGATCTGCGTCGACTGGCCTGGGATCTGTCGTTGTTCACCACGGCTGAATTCGATTTCGTGAAGCTGCCTTCCGAGTACACCACCGGAAGCTCGATCATGCCGAACAAGCGCAACCCGGACGTGGTGGAACTGCTGCGCGCCAGCTACGCCAGCGTGGCGGCGGCACGCACGGAGATCGAGCAATTGTTGTCGCTGCCCTCGGGCTACCAGCGCGACCTGCAGTTCTCCAAGGGTTCGCTGTTCCACGGTTGCCGTCACGGGCTTGCCGCGCTTGAGCTGGTGCCTGATCTGCTGGCGCGCTTGAGCTGGAACGAGCCGGCCATGCTGGCGGCGATCGAGCCGGCCATGTATGCCACCGACGTGGCCATTGAGCAGGCCGCGGCAGGCGTGCCGTTCCGCGATGCCTATCGCGCGGCGGCCGACGCGGCGGCCTCGGCCGGCGAAGGTCGCACGCCTGAGGGTAGCCTTGCGGCGCGTGTCTCGCCCGGTGCGGGCAACGACCTGCGCCTGGATGAACTGCGCGATAGACTTGGCCGTCTGGGCGGCTAAACGGAGAATCGGCATGGGGGCTGTCAGTGCAGGGAATGCCGAACACTACACGTGGGGACAGGGCTGCGACGGCTGGCATCTGCTCGCCGGCGCTGACCTGAGCGTGATCGAGGAACGCATGCCGGGCGGTACGGCTGAGGTCCGTCATTGGCATGCCCGTGCCAGGCAGTTCTTCTACGTGCTGGAAGGTGAGCTCACGCTGGAGCTGGACGGCGTGACGCTCCGCATGCAAGCCGGCCACGGATTGCATGTTCCTCCCGGAGCTCCCCATCAGGTTCGCAACGACAGGGTCGCCGATGTGCGCATGCTGGTGGTCTCCTCACCACGCAGTCATGGCGACCGGACCGAGGCGCCCTTGGAGCCTGCCGCATGAGCGTCGCAGCCATCGCCGGGCAGGCGCTGCCAACATGGCGCCGCGCGGTGCTCAAGGTGGGCAGCAACCTGCTGGCCGCCGATGGTGGTGGCCTCACGACGCGATACGCGGAGGCGCTCGCGGCATTCATCACCGCAAGTCGTGCGGCAGGGCGGCAGATCGTGCTGGTTTCCTCCGGGGCCGTAGCCGCCGGTCGTTCGCAATTGCGCGCACATGCACCTTCGGGCAGCGATCTGGCCGCGCGGCAGGCGCTGGCGGCCTTGGGTCAGGCGCCCATGATCGCGCTCTGGCAATCGCTCAGCCCGCGCCCGGTGGCGCAGGTCCTGCTGACCCATGACGACGTGCGCAATCGCCGCCGTTACCTCAATGCGCGCGCCACGCTGCGTGAATTGCTCGCCCTCGACGTGCTGGCGGTGGTAAACGAGAACGACACCGTGGCGGTGGATGAATTGAAGCTGGGAGACAACGACAATCTTGCAGCGATCGTTGCCGCCCTGGTGGACGCCGACCTGCTGCTGATCGCTTCGGATATCGATGCGCTGTACAGCGCGGACCCGCGGCAGGATTCCAGCGCCATGCCTATCCTCCGTGTTGATGCGCTTACACCGGATGTCCTAGCGATGGCCGGTGGCAGTGGCAGCGCAGTGGGCACAGGCGGCATGCACACCAAGCTGGAGGCGGCCGCAAAAGCAGCGGCTGCCGGCATTCCGACAGCCCTGTTCAGCGGGCGCAACAAGGATACGGTCGAGCGGTTGGCGCTGGACCGTCTGCGTGGTACGTGGTTCGCGGCGGGTCGCAGCCGCATGCAGGCGCGCAAGTATTGGCTGCGGCATGCCCCGGCGGCGCCCGGACGCGTCCATGTGGATGCAGGTGCCGCGCGCGCGCTCACCAGCGGCCGTGCTTCGCTCTTGCCCGGCGGAGTGCTGGAGGTCAGCGGCGTGTTCCACCGTGGCGACCTCGTTGAGATCTTTGATGAGGCGGGCCGGCCAATCGCCCGTGGTCTCAGCCAGTACAGCCAGGCCGAGGCCAAGAGGCTGGCCGGACGACACAGCAGAGACATCGAATCCTTGCTGGGTTACAGCTACGGCGCGGAGATCGTCCACCGCGACGACCTCGCCACGTTGGCCGACATCGAGTCCACCGGAGGCATCGACGCATGACGGACATTCGTGAGCTGGCTTTGGCTTGTCGCGACGCGGCACCCGTTGTGGCCATGCTTGATGCCTCGGCGAAGCGCGCATTGGTGCTCGACATGGCTTTGGCGCTGGAGCGTCATCAGGCCACGATACTTTCCGCGAATGCACAGGATATGCAGCACGCATCCGAGCGGGGCGTGCAGGGAGCCACGCTGGATCGGCTGAGGCTCGATGCGGACCGCATGGAAAGCATGGTGCATGCGTTGCGGGAAGTGTCGGCGTTGCCGGATCCGGTGGGGCAGGTGACACGTCGCGAGGTACTGCCCAGCGGCGTTGAGGTGCAACGCGTGCGCATACCGCTGGGTGTCATCGTGATGATCTACGAAGCTCGCCCCAACGTGACGGCGGACGCGGCGGCGCTATGCGTGATGGCTGGCAATGCCGTGATCCTGCGTGGTGGTTCGGAAGCGATTCGGTCGAATCTGGCGATTGCAGCCGCGTTGCACCAGGCGTTGCGCGCGCATGGGCTGCCGGAGGCGGTGGTCACCGTGGTCGAAGACCTGCGCCGGGACAGCATGGTCGAGCTATTGCAACTCAGCGATATCGTCGATCTGGCCATTCCCCGCGGTGGCGAAGGATTGATCCGCTTCGTGACGGAGCATGCCCGCGTGCCTGTCATCAAGCACTACAAGGGCGTGTGCCACCTGTACGTGGATCGCGCGGCCGATCCTGGGTTGGCGCTCAACCTGCTGATGGACGGCAAGACGTCTCGGCCTGGCGTGTGCAATGCGCTCGAGACTTTACTGGTCCATCGCGATGTGGCCGGTGAATTCCTGCCAAGGGCAGCTGCCTTATTGCGCGAGCGCGGTGTCGAGCTGCGTGGTGACGATGCCACGCGCACACTCGTGCCGAATGTGCATGAGGCCAGCGATGACGATTATGCCGCCGAGTTTCTCGATTTGATTCTGGCGATTCGGGTGGTCGACACCATCGATGATGCGATTGCTCACATACGGCGATACGGTTCCGACCATACCGAAGTCATCGCCACACGTGACGAATCAGCGGCCCGGCACTTCGTGAAGGCACTGCGGTCGGCCGTAGTGATGGTCAATGCGTCCTCACGCTTCTCCGATGGCAGTCAGCTCGGCCTCGGCGCGGAGATTGGCATCTCCACCACACGTCTGCATGCCTATGGTCCGATGGGCGCCGAATCGCTCACCATCGAACGTTTCGTGGTGCGAGGCGAGGGCCAGGTTCGCCATCCAGAGAGCCGCATGGGTTGAAGCGCGATCCTGCTCGATATGGCGGCATGCCTGCTCCCGTCGCAATGCCCCGGTGCGCGACCGTGGCATCGGGGCACGGCCGTCGCGCACTGGGTGCGCCACTGCAAGGAGGCGGGGCGGGGATCTACTTGCCGGGATTGTCGATGCTGCGGTGGTCGTAGCTGACTACGCGAGTCATCTGCCACTGGCCATCCTTGTAGCGCCAGATGTGGAGGAACCTGCCCTGTCCCTGGCAGGTGTTGCTGCCGATTTCGCAGAAGCGATGCGTCCCGGCCTCGATGGCGCCGAAGTCCTTGATCGGATACACGTCAAGCTTGCCCACCAACTCGCGCCGCACCTTGTGGCAGATGTTCCTGCGCGTCGCATCGACCACGGCCTCGCGCGTGGTCATCAGGCCGCCTTTGTCGTGATAGAACTCCACGTCGGCGGCAAAGTACTTGCCGAAGGTATCCATGTCGCAGGTGTTGTAGGCATCGAACACCTTGGTGTCGAGGTCGTTCACCATCTTCACCAGAGCGTCTCCGGTGGGGATGGCTTCCGGCGCGCCGGCAAGCGCGGCGGTACAGGCCATCAGCGGAATCATCAGCAGGGCTACGCGGGGCAGGCTCGGCTTGGACATGGCAGTTCCCTTGGTGGGTGGTACTGGAGGTTAGAACAATCGCGATACAAAGGGCGTCAGGACGGCTAGACGTCTGATCTGCCCAGGTTTGCCTGTGCCCATGCTGCGCGAAGCACTGTCCCGCCGATGTCCAGGCGCGGTCTCATCGGGCGCGTTGCGCCATCACGAGGCGTAGCTGTTCAAGCAGTACGTTAACCGGTACTTCCAGGCGGGGCGGCAGTGCCTTGTGCACCAGCCAGGCCACGACATCCATGTGGAAATCGCTCACGGTCATGATCTTGAGCTGCTTGCGATATGGGCTTGCCGCCAGCAGGTCGGGCGTGATGAGTCCGACGCCGGCGCCACGCGCCACCAGCGACAGCTGCAGGTCCGCACCGAACGCTTCGACGCCGACGTCGCACGGAAGTCCTCGTTCTTCCAGCGAACGGCGAAGGGTGGAGCGCATGCCGCAGCCGTTCTGGCTGAGCACCCACGGAAACGCGGAAAGCTGCTCCAGGCTCACCCGCCCGCGTAACCCCAGCGAGGGCGACGCCACGACGCGAATCGGCTGGCGATCGAAGGCATGCGTCTCCATGGCTGCAGGGGGCGGCGTGTGTTCGGACAGCACAACGGCCGCGACATCGATGGCACCTTGCTCGACCTGTTCGATCAGCCCGGGCGACCATCCCGCCAAAATACGCAGCCCCAGTCCCGGGAAGCGTGAACGCAGCTGGTCCAACGGGGCGGTCAGGGCGCGCTCGGCCAGGAATGGCGGCATGCCCAGACGCAGTTCGCCGGTCGGTTCCGTATCGTTGCGCGACAGCGCCAGCAGGTCAGCTTCCGCGTGCAGAAGCTGGCGCCCCTTCTGATAGATCTCGCGGCCGGTGGCCGTGGGGCGCAGCGGCTTGGACTGGCGGTCCAACAGTTCCACGCCCAGGAGTGCTTCGAGGCTTTGCACGCGACGCGTCACGCCGGGCTGGGTGAGGTGGAGTCGTGCAGCCGCCTGCACGATGGAACCCGTATCCACCACCGCGATGAAGGCCTTGATGTCACGTGTATTCATGGTCGCTCATAACATGCTGAGTCCGCATGTTTATTATGAATAATATTCACTTTTATCATTGTGCCTGGGTATTTAGCATCCATTGCCTCCCCATTGGCAAGGCACGCCCATGCAATACCTCTCTCGCCGCCGCATCGATGCCGCCCCCAGCGAGGTGTCTGCCGAACTCACCGCGCCATTGACGGTGCTGTTCGCCTTTGCGGTGGGGGTCATCATCATCAATCTCACCATCAATCTCACCGCGGCACAGCCGCTGGCGGGTCCGGTCGCCCACGCGCTGCATCTGCCGCCTGCCTGGACCGGGCTGGTGGCCATGCTGCCCCAACTTGGCTACACGATCGGCATGTGGTTCCTGGTGCCGCTGGCAGACCTGTTCGAAAACCGCAGACTTACCTTGCTGACGCTGGCCGCGTGTGCCGTGGCGCTCGCTTTTGCCGCGGCGGCTTCGCAGGCTTGGTGGCTGCTGCTCGCGGTGTGCGTGGCGGGCGCCACGTCATGCGCGATCCAGATCCTGGTGCCACTGGCGGCTGCCATGGCGCATCCCGAGCGCCGCGGTAGCACCGTGGGCAATGTGATGAGCGGTGTGATGCTCGGCATTCTGCTGTCGCGCCCGCTGGCCAGCCTGATCGAAGGTGCCTGGGGCTGGCGCGCGTGCTATGGCGTGCTGAGCGCGGCGGATGCATTGCTCG
>Ga0335083_10001908_pt1 | contig 28114 bp, 24 predicted proteins | sample Lox_Sample_42_FD_206716 | JGI IMG/M metagenome (GOLD analysis project Ga0335083, IMG submission 206716) | Soil microbial communities from Loxahatchee National Wildlife Refuge, Florida, United States - Lox_Sample_4.2 | ecosystem: Environmental > Terrestrial > Soil > Wetlands | place: USA...
AAACAGGGCGGGCAGTATTTTGCGTCCGGATAGATCGCCCGTGGCTCCAAACAGCACTAGGACCGCAGGCTCCTGCGCCGCGGCGGAAGCCACGATTTGTGGAGCAATTTTTGCAGCCGGACCATGAGCACGAATAATTTGAGCGCTTGGCATGAGGATGAAAGGAGGCTTAAGTGAGTGGTGAAAGCATGAATTCAATTCAGTGTTCTATTGGCTTGGGTGTCAGTAATTTTGCCGCTGGCTCATCGAGGAGCCAAGTTAGTTTTCCAGGGATGGGTTGCACGCCGCAGGCAGGATGTTTGTGAACGTCTGGCGGACCCTCTAAAACCTCCTGCACAATCGAAGCTTTTCCCGCGCCTGATACAAGAAACATCACCTGCTGGGCCGCGTTGATCACAGGAAATGTGAAAGTTACCCGATCTACCGGCGGCGGCAAGACTCCGGGTGGGCTGTGTGTCACCCAAGCCTGCTTTTCATCAAGCGTCGGCTTACCTGGAAATAGCGAGGCAGTGTGGCCATCGTCGCCCAAGCCTAGCAAAATCAAATCGAATTGCGGGACTCCATCGGCTGATCGGCTGGAACTGCCGTTAAAGAACTTTCGCAGCGTCGACTCGTAGGCCGAGGCAGTTTGTGCCGGACTTCCGAAGCCTGTCGGAAGGGAGAGAACGTGGGTTGCTTCGATCTGCGCGGGTTTCAGCAGCGATTCCGCCGCTAAGTGGTAGTTACTGCGTGGATCGTCGTGCGGCACACAGCGTTCGTCTCCGAAAAACAACCACGTGTGCGTCCAATCAATCTGTTGGCGGCGCGGATTTTGCGCCAGCAACCGATAAGTCCGCTCCGGGGTTGATCCGCCAGACAAGACCAGCGTAAAACGGCCCCGCTGGGCAATAGCTGTATGCGCGGCGGCCACAATTCGATCCGCGGCATCTGCCGCCAACGCTGCGGCATCGCTGCAAATGACGATTTCCACTCGGCCGGCTGCAACACTCATCCTTGCTTCTCCGTGCAAAGACTGGAGCGGATTAAATCGGAACCGAAGGGCGCTTTACCAAACCGCCTCTCTTTGTATACATTGAGCGGCGATAAGTCTATGAGTCGGCGATGAACTGCGCCGGCTCGCCGTCATGGATGCCAACGACGAAACCCGCCGTCGTCAGGGGGCCCAAGATGCCCAATTACTTGCTGCTCGCCGCCACAGCGGAAAACGTCCTGCAAGACGTTTCCACGCTGCACCCCGTTTCGCCCCCCGCAGACTCGATTCGTTACTTATTTTATTTTGTGACCGCGGTGGGGGCAGGCATTCTAGCCGTGGTGTGGGGCGTGCTGCTTTACTCGCTGGTTAAATTTCGGCGAAAGCGCAGCATTGGCTGGCGCGGCGGCGACGAGCAGCAGCCCGCTTATCCTGGAGTCGTCACCGCCGAGCCACCGCAAGTCTATGGGAGCATGCCCATCGAAATCGCTTGGACGGTGGCTCCAGGCATTATTGTGCTGATGTTGTCCCTAGTGATTGTGCGAACCGAATTGGAAGTGCGCATTAAGCAACCGAGCCCATTGCAAGGCTCGAACGCGCTGACCGCCACGGTGATTGGCCATCAATGGTGGTGGGAATACATCATCGAGCAGAATGGCGGCCAGAACGTCAATCCTGTTGTTACGGCCAACGAACTGCACGTGCCCGTCAGCGGCGAGGGAACCGAGGGAGCGCCGACTCGTCCCGTTTATCTCACCCTGAAATCGGCCGATGTCTGCCACAGCTTTTGGGTTCCGCGCCTGGCCGGCAAAACCGATTTAATACCCGGCCGAGTGAATCAGATGTGGTTCCAAACCACGCAGCCAGGATTGTATGTCGGCCAATGCGCCGAATACTGCGGAGCACAGCACGCCAACATGCTGCTGCGGGTCTATATCGACACCCCGGAGAACTTCGCCGCCTGGCTGGCGAATGAGCAAAAGCCGGCGGTGAGCGATCCGGCAGTTCGCGCAGGACAACAAGTTTTTTTGGCGCAATCGTGCGTCAATTGCCATACCATTCGGGGCACCACGGCCAAGGGCAAATTCGGCCCAGACTTAACCCACCTGGCGTCGCGCGCTACATTCGCAGGCGGAATGCTGGGATTGAACCAGGAGAATTTGGAAAAATGGATTATCGATCCGCAAAAAATGAAGCCTGAATGTTTAATGCCAGCCTTTGGACTAAGCGTCCGCAACGTGGGGTTGATTACCGATTATTTGATGACGCTGAAGTAATTCCCATGCCTTACTGTCACCTCCACGACTCGCTCACGAACACTTCTCAGTATTAGCCACCTCACATGGCCACCGTCACACAACCCGCCGCGCTGGAACGTCCGTTTTGGACAGCTCGATTGCACGAGTGGGCCGTGACCGTCGACCACAAGCGCATTGGCATTATGTACGTGGTGATGGCGGTTGTGTTTTTAGTGATCGCCGGCTTGGAGGCGGAAGCGATTCGCTGGCAGTTGTTCGTGCCGGAAAACACTTTTTTGGGACCCGATCGGTTCAATCAGTTTTTCACCATGCACGGCACCACGATGGTGTTTTTTGTGGGGATGCCCATTTTGATTGGCATTGCCAATTACATTGTGCCGCTGCAGATTGGCGCCCGCGACATGGCGTTTCCGCGATTGAATGCTTTCGGGTTTTGGGTCACCCTGTTCGGCGGACTGCTGGCATATTTCAGCTTTTTCATTCCCGGCGGGCCGCCGGCCATCGGCTGGTTTGCTTATGCGCCGCTGACGGAGCGGGCGTTCAATCGCGGGGCAGGCGTTGATTTTTGGACGCTGGGACTTTTGGTGAGCGGCATCGGCACCATTGCGGCCGGCGTGAATTTTGTGGCCACGATTCTCACCCTGCGCTGCCCCGGAATGACCCTGACAAAAATGCCGTTTTTCACCTGGACCATGTTGTGGACCAGCGTGCAGATATTGCTGGCGATTCCGCCGTTGACTGCGGCGCTGGTGATGGTGGAATTCGATCGCGCGCTGGGAGCGAAATTCTTTAATCCTCAAAACGATGGCTCCGCCTATATGTGGCAGCACTTGTTTTGGTTTTTTGGGCACCCGGAGGTTTACATTCTGATTTTGCCGGCGTTCGGCATGATTTCCGAAGTGATTCCCGTATTTTCGCGGAAAGTGCTGTTTGGTTACGAGTTCATGGCCGCCGCCACCATGGCGATTGTGTTCATTAGCATGGGCGTGTGGGCCCATCACATGTTTTGCGTCGGCATGAACCGCACGCTGGATATGTATTTTGCGGCGGCGAGTTTGCTGGTATCCATTCCCACGGGCATCAAGTTTTTCAACTGGCTGGCGACGATGTACGGTGGGCGAATTTCGCTGGCCTCGCCCATGCTGTTCGCCTGCGGATTTTTGTCGATGTTTGTGCTGGGAGGCCTGACGGGCATTATGCTGGCGTGCGCGCCGTTTGATTTCCAGGTGTCGGACACGTATTTCGTGGTGGGTCATTTTCACTGGGTGTTGATCGGCGGCACGTTGTTCGGCGTGTTTGCGGGCATTCACTATTGGTTTCCAAAAGTCACCGGCCGAATGCTTTCGGAACGCTTGGCCAAGTGGCAGTTTTGGCTGCTGTTGATCGGCTTTATTCTCACTTTCGGCCCGATGCACATTTCGGGTTTATTGGGGATGCCGCGGCGAATTTACACGTATTTGCCAGACCGGCGGTGGCAAATTTGGAATCAACTGAGCACGATTGGCGCACTGGTTCAAGTGCCTAGCTATTTGCTGTTTGTGATCAACATCTTTTGGTCCTTGAAGTACGGCCAGCCGGCCGGCGACGATCCGTGGGACGCCTGGACGTTGGAATGGGCCACACCTTCGCCGCCGCCGACGTACAACTTTGAGGCCGTGCCGACGATTCGCAGCCGCCGTCCGCTATGGGACGCCAAACACCCCGACGACCCGGACTGGAAATACGAATGATGAGCGATTCCACCATGGCCGGTTCTACAATCATTGGCGCGGCCAACGGGCTGCCCGCCGAATTAACGTCACCTGCCTCGGACTGGTGGCGCTCGCACGCCAAAGTCGGCATGTTGGCGTTTTTACTTTCCGAGGTAGCGTTTTTCAGCACGCTGATCACGACCTACGTTGTGTTTTTGCGGCAGACGAAAGCCGGCAATCCTAGCCCGGCGGAAGTGTTTCATTTACCGCTGGTGTTGACCGGCACAGCGTGCTTGCTGTCCAGCAGCATCACCATTCATTTGGCCGAGAAAGCCATGCGGACCGGCAAGCGCGCAGGCTTTCTCGGCTGGTGGGGCTTAACCATCGTGCTGGGCGCCACATTCCTGGCTTGCACCGGCAAAGAGTGGCACGAGTTGATTTGCACCTACGGGCTGACGATCAGCCGGAATTTGTTCGGCAGCACCTATTTCACGCTGGTGGGCTTTCATGCGCTGCACGTGACCGTGGGCCTCGTTTTATTATCGACCATTTTCCTGTTGGCGTGGCGGCGAGCGCTCTCCGAGCAAGACCACACCGCAGCGGAAGTGATTTCCTGGTATTGGCATTTTGTCGACGGGGTGTGGATCGTGGTGTTCACATTGGTGTATTTGATCGGGCGGTAAAACGGTTTAGCCGCGAAGCGGCGCAATATATTTCGATGGCACAACCGCACAATTCAAATCCGAAACTAGCGAGTCGCGAACCGACGCGCACGGTCGAGATGCCGCGGCCGACGGTGTGGCCTGTTGTCCTCGGATTGGGCATTGTTTTGGCCGCGCTCGGAGTAGCTACGAGTTTGTTTTTTTGCATCGTGGGAGCAACTTTGTTGGTGATCGGGCTGGTCGGTTGGGTTGCTCAATTGATGCCGGGCCGCGGACATGAGCATGAACCGCTGGCTGCGGCAGAAGAGCGCGTCACCATGGTCATTCCGCGTCCTGGAACCGTGGAACAGCTCAAGCCGGGAGTCACGGGTTACCGTTTTCAAGTTCCGGAAAAAGTGCATCCGGTTTCGGCGGGCATGAAAGGCGGCATCGTCGGCGGTTTGCTCATGCCTATTCCCGCGCTAGTGTGGGCAGTGGCTAGCGGTCACAGCATTTGGTATCCAGTGAATTTATTGGCCGGTTTGGTGTTGCCGGGCTTGCCCGATATGTCTGGTGAGCAACTGCAGCACAATCTTGAGATATTTCACCCCGGAGGAGTTTTGTGCGCCATCATCATGCACGTGATGATGTCGATTGGCTTTGGCCTGATCGGCGGCGTGTTGTTGCCGATGTTGCCGTCAATTCGAGGGGCTCCGTTATTATTTGGGGGATTGATTTTGCCGCTTTTGTGGAGCGGGGCGAATCACAGCCTGATGGGTTTGGTCAATCCGCTGCTCAACGAATACATCAACTGGCCCTGGTATGTCGTTTCGCAATTGGTATACGGCATCGCAACTTCGATTGTAATTATCCGGAGCGAAAAAATTGCCATCGCACCGCGCGGATCCGGCCGTGATGCAGGCGGCCCATTTATTCCGCCCGGCTGGCTGGGTTGCCTGCTGATGTTTTGCGTGCTGTTTTCCGGCTGCAGCGATGCCTTGCCCGGCAAGCCGGCTCTCGCCGACGCCTACGTCATGCCGCAGGACATCAAAAACTTTTCGGGGCCAACGGGATTGTATGCGCAGCGCTGTGCCGGCTGTCACGGGGCCGACGGAACGCTGGGACCGGGACCGCCGCTAAACGATCCGCTGTTTTTGGCGTTGGTGAGCGACGACGAACTTCGCAGCGTCATTGCCGAAGGCCGCCGCGGCACGCTAATGCCGGCCTGGGCGCAATCGTCGGGCGGACCGCTCACCGCCGACCAAGTGATGGTATTGGTGAAAGGGATCAGAGCGTGGCAAACGCCGGCAAATACCCACGTGCAAAGAGTTTATCCCAGCGCGCCGCCGCTGGCAGCGCCGACCGCGAAAGGCATGGGAAACTTCAGTGCGGGCGAAAAAGTGTACGCCGCGGCCTGCGCCGATTGTCACGGCGAGCACGGCGAAGGAACAGAGGATACGGCAGGTCCCCTGAACGATCCAGCATTTTTGGCGCTGTGCAGCGATCAGGAATTGCGCCGCTACATCATCACGGGCCGGCCAGATTTGGGCATGCCCGATTTCGCATCGGCCTCTGGTCGCGGCGAAAAATTCTATCCTCTCACGGCCGATCAAGTGAACGATTTAATGGCGCTCTTGAAGCAGTGGCGCGAAATAGCGACGACGGAATAAATCCCGCGACAAGCAAACACAACCTCAATTCATTGACTATGACGAAACAGAATTCGAATCAACGCAATACGGAATTTCCGCCGCGGCGGACTTTTTTGAAACTATTGACCGCGCTATTGGGGACCGTTGCCACGGCGATGGTCGCCATTCCAGGCGTGGGATATTTGGCGGCGGCGGTGGCGCGGCGAAAAGATCAACCCTGGGTTTCGTTAGGACCAGTTAGCACTTTTCCCAAAGGAGAAACGCGGCTGAAAGTCATTACGCCCAGCGAAAACCCACTGGCTCAACCCTGGGACGGCGTTACCGCTCAAACCGGCGTGTACGTGCGGTATCTGGGGCGTGACGAAAACTTTCAAGATCAATTTAACGTGTTCGCCATTAACTGCACGCACCTGGGTTGCCCGGTCGAATGGTTTCCCCAATCGGGGCTGTTCATGTGCCCCTGCCACGGCGGTGTGTATTACGAAAACGGCGATCGAGCCAGCGGTCCGCCTCCGCGCGGACTGTATCACTGTGTGTGGCAAGTGAAGCAAAGCCAAGGCGAAGCGGAACCGCAATTGTTCATTCAAGCTCCGTTTTTGCCGACGCTTCAGCACACGCTGACAGATAAAGGATGAAGGCGGCGTGATCAAGCGCATGTACCACTGGTTCGACTCTCGCCTGGGCATCAGCGACACGTTCATGCCCATGCTAAGGCATCCGGTGCCGAGCGAGCTGGCCGGACCGTTGGGTTGGTGGTATGTGTTTGGAAGCGCATCGCTGACACTGTTTCTCATTCAAATTCTCACTGGCATTGGTTTGGCTCTCACGTATGTGCCCAGCGCCGGCCAGGCGTATGAAAGTTTGCTGTATTTGAATTATCAGCAACCGTGGGGATGGTTTTTGCGTTCGCTGCACTATTGGTCAGGCTCGGCCATGGTGGTGATGGCACTGGTCCACATGACGCAAGTATTTTTGCACGCAGCTTACAAATATCCCCGCGAATTGACTTGGGTGATCGGCGTCGGACTGTTGCTGTGCACCCTGGGCATGGCGTTTACCGGACAAGTGTTGCGGTGGGACCCCGACGCCTATTGGGGCGTGGGCGTGGGTGCTGCCATGGCGGGTCGGGTGCCCGGCGCTGGGCCAACCATTGTCGATTTGCTGCTGGGTGGGCCGATCATCGGGGCCGACACGCTTAGCCGTTTTTTCGCACTGCACGTGTTTGTCATTCCGGCGATTCTCATGGCGCTCCTGGCCGTGCATTTATGGCTGGTGCTGAAAAAAGGAATCAGCGTGCCGCCGAAACCGGGCGAACTGGTCGACCCCGCCACCTACGATGCAGCGTATGAGGAAGAACTTCGCCGGGGCGAGCCATTTTTAGGCGAGGCTATGCTCAAAGACGTCGTCTTTTCGGCACTGGTCGTGATTGTAGTCGTCGCCCTTGCAGCGCTAGCGGGTCCGAAAGGGCCTAGCGCGCCCCCTGATCCCACACTTAGCGGCGCGAACCCTCGACCCGATTGGCCATTTCTGTGGCTGTTTGGATTACTTTCGCTTAGCCCGCCCGCTGCGGAAACCGCCATCATCCTGATCATGCCCGTCGCGCTTATTGTTGGATTATTGGCCGTTCCGTTTATATCGAACCGTGGCGAACGGGCTCCTTCGCGCCGACCAATGGCGGTATTGCTGGTGGTCGTCATTTATGCAGTGCTAGGGGTGTTCACCTACTTGGGCCAGCAGTCGCCGTGGTCCCCACGTATGTTAGCGTGGAGCGCCGATGCCGTGCCGGTAAATCTTGTAAAGAAGATGGATCAACCACTGTCCCCTCTTGAATTGCAAGGAGCTGTCGTATTTCAAAACAAGCAATGCCGCAATTGTCACGCGCTGGAAGGCATCGGCGGAACGCGCGGCCCAGATTTAACAACTGTGGGGACGCGGCTGACTCGTGACCAACTAATCGACCAAGTCAGCAACGGCACGCCTGGCGGCGGCAACATGCCGGCCTACGGCAAGCAAATGAGTCCAGCCGAAATGACCGCGGTTGTTGATTTTTTGGTTAGCCTGCGCCCGGCGGGCACAAAGGCGGCTCGAACACCGTCGGATCCATCTCGGGAGAAGAGCCAAGGATCGGGAAAGTAATCGTGCGTCATGTTCACGACCTTCGATGCCGTGTTTTCATCTTGGCCGGCGCAGCCGTGGCTGGCTGCAATGTTGCTTTTGACCGCGGCCGTTTTTGGACGCGGTTGGTCGAGACTACGGCGGCGTGATTTGTTCCGCTGGCCCGTTGGACGCCTGGCCGCATTTATCGGTGGGCTGGGCATTCTGTACGTGGCATTGGCATCGCCGATTGAAGCGTTCGCGCCATTGCTTCTGCAAGTGCACATGTTCCAGCATTTGCTGTTGATGATGGTGGTTCCCCCGCTGATTTGGCTCGGCGCACCATTTCTGCCGCTGTTGCGTGGTCTGCCTACTGAAATCCGCCGGTATTGGATTACGCCGCTGTTGCACTGGCGGCAATTGCGTCGGGTGGCGACGGTTGTTACGCATCCGGTGACGGCGCTGTTGATTTTTGTCGCGGCCACATGGCTGTGGCATTTGCCCGGCCCGTATGAGACCGCGCTCGCCAGCGATGGGTGGCACAAAGTGCAGCATGCGTGTTTTCTGCTGGCCGGGTTGATTTTTTGGTATCCCGTCGTGCGACCATTTCCGGCGCGGCCAAGTTGGTCGCCGTGGTGGTTGGCGCCATACTTAATTCTTGCCGACGTGCAAAACACGCTGCTGTCGGCGTGGCTGACGTTTTCCGATCACCCCTTGTATCCACATTACACTCAAATGCCGCGGCTGGACGGAATTTCGGCTTTGGACGATCAAGCTGCGGCCGGCGTGATCATGTGGGTGCCGGGCTCCTTGGTATTTTTAGCGCCGCTGCTTTGGATTGGCGTAGGGCTAATGCAAAGTCGGAGCGCGAAGCGGATTGCGCAGAAAAATCGAATATCCAAAACGTCTCGGACTCCGCACTCCAAAATTCGAACTCCGCACTTTGATCTGCTTCAAGTCCGTTTTATCGGTGCAATCGTTCGCTGGCGCTGGACGCGGCGGCTGGTGCAGTTGGCCGTACTACTGGTGGTTCTGGCGGTCATTGTCGATGGTTTTTATGGGCCGCAAGTGGGAGCGATGAATTTGGCCGGCGTGTTGCCGTGGATTCACTGGCGGGGATTACTCATCATTGGGCTGCTTGTCGCCGGCAACGTGTTTTGCTACGGCTGTCCGTTTTTGCTGCCGCGCACCGTGGCTCGGTGGCTGTTTCACCGGCTTGGACGTAGGTCGTGGCCCGCAGCCTTACGAACCAAATGGCTGGCGGTGGCGCTGGTGGCGATGTTCTTGTGGGCGTACGAAGCGTTTTCGCTATGGAACAGTCCGTGGCTGACTGCCTGGATTGCCATCGCTTACTTCGCCGGGGCCCTCGTGATCGATTCCATTTTTCGAGACGCGGCGTTTTGCAAATATGTGTGTCCAATCGGACAGTTTAATTTTGTGCAATCGCTCGTTTCGCCGTGGGAGGTGCGGGTGCGGCAACCAGCGGTTTGCACTGCGTGCCGCACACATGATTGCATTCAGGGAAGCAACACCGCCCGTGGTTGCGAGTTGCAACTGTTTCAACCGCGAAAAGTAGGCAACCTCGACTGTACGTTCTGCTTAGATTGCGTGCAGGCCTGTCCCCAGGACAATGTGGGTATCATTGCCGTTTCTCCCACGACAAGTTTGTGGCGCGATGGACCCCGCTCTGGCATCGGACGGTTGAACCGGCGGGTTGATTACGCGGCATTGGCCGTGGTATTGGTGTTTGGGGCGTTTGCCAACGCAGCGGGAATGGTGGGGCCAGTGGTCGATTGGCAACAAAACATCAGCGACGCTTGGGGAGCTTCGTCAACGCTTTTCGCCACGACGCTGCTTTACGTGCTGTGGCTGGTTGTGCTGCCGGCGATTTGCATAGGGCTGGCAGCGATAATAAGCCGTGGACTTGGGTTGCCCACGCGAACTTTGCGGGACATTAGTTGCCGTTTCGCCTGGACGCTGGCGCCGTTGGGATTTGCCATGTGGGCGGCGCATTACAGCTTTCACTTTTTTACCAGCTACGACGCTATTGTGCCGGTCACGCAGCAATTTGTCGCCAGACTTGGAATCGCTTCCTTCGGACCGCCCAACTGGGTTTGTTCCTGTTGCCGACCCGCTCCCGACTGGCTGCTGAAGGCGGAATTATTGATGCTTGACGTAGGCTTGCTGACTTCTGTATATGCAGTGTGGCGCGTAAGCCGGGCCCTTGTCGTTTTGCCAAACAACAGCAATAAAGCCGCCCAGTGGCAAATATTGAAAACCGCAGCACCCTGGATTTTGCTGCTTGTGGCATTGTTCGCGCTGGGCGTGTGGATATTACTTCAACCGATGCAGATGCGCGGCATGCTGCCGGGAGGATGAAATTGCGGATCATCCGAATACTTTCACCATTAGCATTATTGATCGCGATTCAGCCTGCTTTGTTGTGGGCCGATGGCGGCACGTTGCGGCTGTCTCAGCGATCCGGGAATTATCAAGTGAGCGTGTTTACTTCGCCTGCGGTGTTGCGTTGCGGGCCAATCGACATCAGCGTGCTGGTGCAAGATGCCGCCACCGGAAAAGTGCGAGACGATGTGCCGTTAACCGTCCGGATGGTTCCAAGCGACAACGCAAAGCGCGATCGATCAACCGGGGTTCTCGAACAGCCGGCTTCCACAACCGTGGCGACCAACAAATTGTTTCAGGCCGCTGTGTTCGAGGTTTCACAACCAGGGATGTGGCAAGGACGCGTCTCGCTTAGCACCAGATCAAACGCCACCGACCGGATGGAACTTGGCGAAAAGCCACTGGTGTTCGATCTGGATATTTCACCGCCGTTGCCTGCGTGGCTGGAATTAGCGCCTTGGATTGGCTGGCCATTCGCGGCAATGGCTTTGTTTCTGGTTCATCAGCGACTTGCATCCCGCACGCGGCGGTAGGAAAATCATGCCTGGGGTTCTTTGGTGATATGGTCTGGGGGAACGGAAACAATGACCGCTTTTCAAGCACGCGAAATCGGAAGATGTTTATTCTGGTCTCGTCAAACGCTGCTGGAACTGCTGATGGCCGGAATGGTGCTGACGCTTGCCGCCCGGACCTCGTTCGCTCAAGCACCTGATTCAGGTCAAACGCCTCCGGCAACAACCACGGGGTCTGCAAAAGAGACGGCTCCCACTACCCCCTCTACAACAACCCCATCGTCGGCCGCACAACGGCAACCACGGGCTCCCTTCTTCCAACGTGGGCCAGTCCAATATCTGAATCGCTCGGCGGAATGGTTCGCCAGCGACGATGCCAAGAAAATTGCCGCCAACATTTTGACATATCAGGCAGATTTGGGGGGCTGGCCGAAGAACATCGATACCACGGCTAAACCCTACACCGGCGATCGTGAAAAGCTAGACCCTACCTTCGATAACTCGGCTACAACCGACGAATTGCGCTACCTGGCGCACATGTATCAAGCCACGCACGACGAGCAATATCGGGCCGCGATATTGAAAGGCATCGATTACATTTTGAAGGCCCAGTATCCCAACGGCGGATGGCCGCAATTCTATCCGCCGCATAACCACACGCCGTATCAGCGTTACATTACCTTCAACGACGATGCGATGGTGCGGTTAATGGAGTTCCTGCGTGAAGTTTACAGCAATGAACTTTTCGACTTTGTCGATGCCGACCGCCGGCAGGCGGCTCACACGGCGTTCAATAAGGGAATCGATTGCATTTTGAAGTGCCAAATCAAGGTCGACGGTAAGCTGACCGTTTGGTGCGCCCAGCACGACGAAGTCGATTTCAGCCCGCGGCCTGCCCGGAGTTACGAATTGGTTAGCCTCAGTGGCAGCGAATCAGTAGGCATTGTGCGACTGCTGATGAGCCTGGATCATCCCAGCCCGGAAGTCGTTCAGGCAGTAGACGGAGCAGTGTCATGGTTCGAGCAGGCCAAAATCACTGGGATTCGGGTTGAGCGCAGGCCCGATGCGAAAAGTCCCAAGGGCACCAACAAGGTTGTGGTGGAAGACCCTAACGCACCGCCCATTTGGGCGCGATTTTACGAAATCGGCACGAATCGGCCCATTTTCAGCGATCGCGACGGTGTGGCCAAGCACGATTTATCGGAAATCGGCTATGAACGCCGTAACGGTTACAACTGGCTGGATTATTGGCCGGCGGCACTGCTGAAAAAGGAGTATCCCGTTTGGAAGACAAAGTTGGCGCAAGATTCCAGCTCCGCCACAAAGTGAAAGGCTGCCAGGAGTTGTTGCCACAGCGACCATGCCGCAGCGCTTGACGGAACGAAGCCGGCCAAGTAGTTTGAAGTTAGTGCATTTCTCGCGGAATGCGGCGGTAGTCCATAGCTACCCGTTGCCAACCGGCTTCGAGAGCGGCCGCTGGGGCGCTGCACTTTCGTCCGAAACGGTTTGGATTCTTTCGGCTGGTTCTGGACCGCGGTCATTACGGAACATTGTTCAAGGCGTTTCTTTTCGGGCTAGGCGTGAGTATGGTTGTTGCGCTTAGTCCGCGTGCTTAGGGAGCTGCGCGCATGCTAACCGAATTGTTTTTGCGAATTGCGTTTATCGGGGCCGAATGGGTGCTGTGGCTGTTATTATTGCTGAGTTTTATCAGCGTGGGCATTATCGTCGATCGGTTGCTGTTCTTTCGCAGCAACTTGGAAGAGGATGAACAGCTCAACAATCAATTGCCCGAGTTTCTGCGAGCGGGCGACATCAAAGGCGCGTGGGAATTAGCCTCGGCTTCTGATTCCGTGGCCGGCAAAGTGCTGACCGCGGGATTGCAAACCATGCGGCGTGGGTCGGACGCTTGCAGCGAGGCGATGCAAAGCGCCAAGGCGAGATTTAAAGGATTGCTGGATGCTCGCCTTTCCGTGTTGGGCACCATTGGCGCCAACGCGCCGTTTATCGGATTGATGGGCACCGTGCTGGGTGTCATCAAAGCTTCGAATGATTTGTCGGCCAAAGACCCGGATAAAATTATGTTCGGCGTGTTTCAAGCGCTCATCGCCACCGCCGTAGGGTTGTTTGTGGCTATCCCCGCTGTGGTGGCTTATAACTTTTTCCAACGTAAAGTGCGCACGGCGATGGCACAAATCGATTCGTTGGCGCACTTAGTGCTGGCCAATGTGCATGCCGCGGAACATCGGGGTACGGCCAATCAAGTTCCGCAGTCGGCCAAAGCAATTTAGTGCTGCGCAGGAGCGAAAAATCAGTTTGCTTAAAATAAGGCGGCGCCGAGGCGATAAGGTGTATTCATGGCAGCTTCTGTTTCATTCGGCGATGATGAAGGCGGCGGCGCCATAACCGATATCAACGTTACCCCGTTGGTTGACGTGGTGCTGGTGTTGTTGATCGTGTTCATGATCACGGTGCCGGCCATTGTCGGCAGTACGCCGGTCCGCGTCGATTTACCCCAAACCGCCGCGGCCTTCGACCCCTCGGCTGAGCAGCTGCCGCTGAACATTTTCTTGAAGCGCGAGGAAGGCGGAAAAATTGCGCTCTATTGGAACGAGGAACAAGTGACAGAAGAACAATTTCGCTCACGATTGTCAGAGATGCATCCCGGCAAAGACCAGGAAGTTTCCATCTCCGCCGACAAAGACATCGCTTACGACAATGTGGTCCATGTGATGGACATGCTGGCCACGGTGGGCATCCATAAAATATCGTTACCCACCAAGCATGTAGCCAAGTAAAAGGCAAGCGGCAAAGTGGTGATAATGCGTTGTTGCTTTACGTCGACAGTTTTACCCGCCAGCCGAGGGCCAGCGGGCCATGATGGATTCCAATTCCTTACCACCGGACGGAAATAGTGCCAGGCAATACTTGCCCCCGGCGGCAATTTCTGCTCCATCGGCGCCGGTTCCCGCGCACGCCGGCAATTATGGGTTGACTAGCACCGCCGCGCCGGCGACTTCCTCGCACTCCAATTTGGCCAATGTGCCAGTGGGGCACCTCCAACCGTTCCAACCCCACGACGACAGCGGTGAGTGGACCGAAGCCCTGCAAGATGCGCCACCGTGGCTGGGAAGTTTGGTCATCCACATGGTCTTGCTCATCGCGATGGGGCTGATGGTAGTCTCCTTGAAAAGCAAGGAAGTGGTTCCGATTCAAGCCATTTACGGCGACACTCATCAGCCCGGCGACCAATTGTTGGAAGATAATCGCGAGGGTCTCTCGACCGATACACCCGATCCCACGGTCGATAAAACGATGTGGTCGCCCGTGGATTTGCCTCCCGTCTCCGATCCGTTGGCTCTGCCGCCGTTGGCGAGCGAGTTTTCGCCCCACGGCATGTTTTTGGGAACCACCTCCAGACCCGCCGACGCGCCCATCGGTTTGGCGTTCACCGGTCGCGAACGTGGAATGAAGCGGGCATTACTTGGCCGCTATGGCGGCAACGCCACGACTGAGGAAGCCGTGCACCAAGCTTTGGAATGGCTGAAACGGAACCAGCGTCCTAATGGCTTTTGGACGCTGAATGGTCCGTATACCGACGGCGGAGAGGCGGAAAACAAAACCACCTCCACTGCGCTCGCTTTGTTGGCCTTTCAAGGTGCGGGCTACACTCCGACAACGAACGGTGATTACAAGTACGATTACAAACAAGTCGTCAAAAAAGGGTGGGACGCGCTCTTGAAAATGCAAGCCAACGATGGGGAGTTCTTAATCGAGAACTCTCCCTCATATCATCAAATGTACAGCCATGCTCAAGCAACCATAGCCATATGTGAATTGTACGGCATGACGCACGATTCCGTTTATCGCGGTCCGGCGGAGAAAGCAGTCAGATTTTGTGTGAACTCGCAAGATGCGGCCGGCGGCTGGCGCTATAACCCGAATTCGGATTCCGACACATCAGTCACCGGCTGGTTCGTGATGGCCTTGCAAAGCGCCAGGATGGCCGGCCTGGAAGTGCCCAGCAGCACCTTCATGAATATCTCCCGGTATTTGGACAGCGTTCAAGACGAATCGGGCAGCCGATATCACTATCAGATCGGCGGTGCTCTCAACCATGCCATGACCGCGGAAGCCTTGTTGTGCCGCGAATATTTAGGCTGGAAGCAAGACGATCCGCGGTTGGTGGGGGGCGTGGAATTTCTGTCGGACCAGCCCATTACCGATATGGAAATCAACGTTTACTATTGGTATTACGCCACGCAGGTCATGCATCACATCGGCGGGAATTATTGGAAACGGTGGAACGAAGTGATGCGGCAATTTATTCCCGAAACGCAAGTCAAAAAGGGACCGGAAGCAGGCAGTTGGGATCCGGCCGGCGACCGCTGGGGTGGGCAAGGAGGCCGGCTGTACGTCACTTGCCTACGAACTTTCATGCTGGAAGTTTATTACCGCCATCTGCCGATTTACGGCGACATCTACCAGCCCGGAATTGCGGAAGCCAGCGCGCCGCAAACGCAACCGACGCCAGACAAAACAGACACGAAGTCGGATGCTGAGCAGCCGAAAGTTGAACAACCCAAGTCCGAGAATTGAATTCACCCTGGCAAGGGAACTTTTAGTGTTTCGGCCAGTTTCGCCAGGGCCGCCCAGTTGCCATCGTCCAACGGGATGCCAGTCGATTGTCGCACGGCCGCCGTTTTGCGTTCCGGATCGCCGGGAAGCAAAATTTCGTTTACGCCATCCGCTTTGGGGCACCCGCGCACGAATTTCACCAGGTCCAGCACTTCACGGGCGACGTGCTCGGCGCCGCCGACATGCCGCGGATCGACTACGATGGCGAACACACAGTTGCCCAGTTGATTGATCGGCTTTTCACGGATGCATACGCCGCCTGACAGCGCCCCGGCGAAGATTTCCACCATCAGCCCCAAGGCAAATCCTTTATGCGGTTGATCGCCGCCAAACGGCCGGATTGTGCCCGGTGGATCGCCGTATAACGAATTCGGATCGTTGGTCGGCCGGCCTTCGCTATCCAATAACCAACCGTCAGGACAGGGCTGGCCGGCAATTCGCTTGACGCGGACCTTGCCTTCGGCGGTGGCACTGGTGCCGAAATCCATCAGCAGTGTTCCATCCGGATGCGGCACGCCAATGGCAATCGGGTTGGTGCCCAACCGTGGCGCCTTGCCGCCCGGCGGCGCCACCCGCCGCGCAACGCCATGCGTGTTGACCATGACCAGCGAAACCATTCCGGCTTCTGCAGCTTGCTGGCAATATTCGCCCAGCCGACCGATGTGGCCGGTGTGGAACAGCGTACCCAACGCCACGCCGCTTTCGCGGGCCATGCCAATCAACCGTTCTGTGAGGCGACGCGCCTGAGTTTGTCCGAAACCCCAATTTCCGTCGGCCTGCAGTAAGGAGGACAATTGTTTGATGACGGTGAACGGGGCGCCGGGTTTCACTTCGCCTTTGGATACGCCGTCGAGATAGTACGGAATGCGCATCACGCCGTGCGAATCGTGCCCCAGCAGATTTGCCATGACCAGGCTTTTCGCTACGCCTTGGGCTTCGTCCACCGATACGCCGCCGGCTAGCAGAAGTGCCTCTGAGAACTGGGTAAGTTTATCGACAGGGATGTTGACCATGGGTGACTCGTGTCATTGATTTATGGTTTTCTATTTGTCGCCGTATTGCCACTGCCGCAGCGCCTCATAAGCGGCTATGGCCACGCTATTGGATAAATTTAGGCTGCGCACTTGCTCGCGGATGGGGATGCGGAGGGTTCGATCGCGGTGGGCATCCAACAGCGAGCGTGGCAGGCCGTACGCTTCGCCTCCAAAAACCAAGATATCGCCGCGCTCGAACTTCACGTCCGTGTAAATTTGCGTCGCCGTTTTGGTGAACAGCCACGGTTGCCTGCCGGGCAGTTCGACCGCCAAGCGCGTCAGCAGGGCTGACCAATCGTCGACGATTTCCCATTCCAGGTGTTCCCAGTAATCCAGTCCGGCGCGCCGCAGATAATAATCGTCGATACGGAATCCCAAGGGCCGCACCAACCACAATTTAGCTCCCACGGCCACGCAGGTGCGCCCCACGCTGCCGGTGTTATACGGTATTTCCGGTTGATGCAGAACGATATTCAATACGGGCTCATATTTCATATCCCGCGAATACCGCGCCGCCGCAGCCACGTCAAGTGTCCCTTGAACTCCGCGCTCTTGCATTCGCCGATGGCAAGATAGAAACTGGTATGGAAATTCCCCATCTCTTTCTAAGCACCGCCCATGGCCGACGCCCGAATCACCCGCTACACACAGGCCTTGCAATTTGCCGAACGGCAAGTGGCGGGGCTGGTGCAAAAGCATCCCGATTTCTTTCCCATTTATACGGTGCAGGGCAAGTGGCATCACGAGGGTGAATTGTGGACTGATTGGACGGGCGGCTTTTTGGCGGGCATGATGTGGCAATTTCATCGTCGCACCGGCAATCCGGAGTGGCGCCAACGGGCGGAACATTATTCCAAGCTGCTGGAGCAGCGGCAGTTCGATCGCAAAGTGCATGATCTGGGCTTCATTTTCTTGAACACGTATTTGCCGTGGTATCAACTGACGCACGATCCAAAATTGAATGAGGTGCTGATTCAGGCGGGCCGCACGTTGGCGATGCGGTTCATGGAAAAGGGGCAGTATTTGCAATCGTTTGTCGCGCCGGATTCGCTGTTCATCGACATCATGATGAACGTACCGATTATTTTTTATGCCGCCCAGGAAACCAGCGACACCAACCTGTTTCGCATCGCTACGGCCCATTGCCGGACGACGCGAGATACCATTGTCCGGTCCGACGGTTCCACGGCCCACGAAGGGGTGTTCGATTTGCAAACCGGCAAGTTCCTGCGTCAAACCACGCACCAGGGGTTGCGGGCCGACAGCGCCTGGGCCCGCGGCTTGGCGTGGTCGCTGTACGGCTACAGCAAAGTGTTCGCGCTGACCAGCAGCAGCGAGTTTCTGGAAGTGGCGCAGCGGAACGCCGATTACTGGCTGGGGCATTTGCCGGCCGACAAAGTTTCGTTCTGGGATTTCAACGCCGATTTGTCGCAGTCGCCGCCCTGGGGCGCCCAAAAAGAAACTTCCGCCAGCGCGATTGCCGCCAGCGGACTGTTGGATTTGGCCGGGCAAACCAAATCGCGCGAGCGGGCAACCGCTTACCGCGAAACCGCTCTGGCCATGCTCGATGCTTTGTGCCAGCCGCAGTATCTGGCCATCGATACTCCGAGATGGGAAGGCATTTTGAAACATGGGGTATATCACACTAAGAAAAACCTGGGAGTGGACGAATCGGTGATGTGGGGAGAGTTTTTCTTCGTCGAAGCACTAACGAAAGCGGTGCAGGCGAATTCATAGCCCGTGGGAACCTATACGGGCCCAAATTGTGGCTTTCCTTGGGCAAATGCGTTAAAATAATCGCACCCCAACTCCCAAATCACTCTTCTTGCAGGAATCATGGCAATGGAATGGGAAGGCCAGCGAGAAAGTGAGAATGTCGAGGACGAGCGCGGCTCTTCGGGCGGCGGATTGTTCGGCACCAGCATGTTCGGCGGCAGTTTGCCGGGCGGACCGGTCGCGTTTCATGGCGGGCTGGGGTCGATCGTCGTCATCGTGATTTTGTGTGCCGTGTTCCACATCAACCCGCTGCAATTGCTGCAGCAGGCGCCGCAACAAGGTGGTCAGGGTGGTTTTCCTGGAGCGCCTGCTGGCCAGGGCGGCAATCCATTCGGTTTGCAGCAGGGCGGTGGACAAGGAGGCGGCGCTGCGGTCGATCCGGCCCAAGACAAGCTTGTCGATTTCGTGAAAGTGGTGCTGGCCGATACTGAAGACACCTGGACTGCCCAGTTCCAAAAAATGGGCCGCGAGTATCGCAAACCCAAGCTCGTGCTATTTACCGGGCACATCGAATCCGCCTGCGGTTTTTCCAGCGCGGCGGTCGGGCCGTTTTACTGTCCGGAAGATGAAAAGGTTTATCTCGATCTAAGCTTCTTCGACGAACTGCAAAATCGCTTCCACTCGCCGGGCAACTTTGCCCAGGCCTACGTCATTGCCCATGAAGTCGGGCACCACGTGCAGAAACTTTTGGGCATTACCGACAAGGTTGATGCAGCCCGCCGACGCGCCAGCGAAAAGGAGGCCAACGCCTTGTCCGTGCGATTGGAATTGCAGGCCGATTTTCTCGCCGGCGTGTGGGCCCATGACATTCAGCAAACCAAGCACGTGCTTGATCCGGGCGATATCGACAATGCCCTGCGTGCCGCCAGCGCCATTGGCGACGATCGCTTGCAGAAGCAAGCCCAGGGTTACGTCGTGCCCGATTCTTTCACTCACGGCACCAGCGCCCAGCGTGTGAAATGGTTCAAAAAGGGGTTCGACACCGGAGACATCAACCAGGGGGACACGTTCAACACCGATGACCTGTGAGTTGGTCTCAGCACCGCGAAACCTACCCGTTGAGGGATGCTGCCAGCAGCTTTATCAAGTTTTAAGTGCCCGCTAGAAACATGCTGCGCCACTTTCATTTACACATTGTGCCAGCAGTGAGCGCGGCAACGGCTCTTGCTCCATTTCAGACAATTTGATAGTTACCGTGCCCATCCGGGCAAGGCGAGAATTCAAACTTATCAATCGTCTGTCTCTTCTTACGGAATATTCCCGGCGTCCCGGGATGTTTATTCTCCTTCGTGGTTCTGCTTTGCCAACGAGCAAAGATCGGAACAACCTCCTCATTAATCGGAATGTGTCACATGGACCGGACTCGCGGAAAACGGAAGTTTACAATCGAATCTTTAGAAAAACGCTGCATGCTGGACGGCAATGTCACCACCAGCTTCGCCAATGGCATCCTTACGATTACAGGAGACAGCACTTCGAACGCGATTGCCATCACTACGCCTTCCGACGGAGTTCTCAAAATTACCGGATTGATGCAAGGCGGCGAACCCACTTTGATTAACGGAGAGTCTGTCAAGCAAGGGCTGGGCGTCACGAGCATCGTCATCAACTTCAACGACGGCGATACCGGTGTCAATGTGGGAAACGACGTCGTCGTGATCACAAATTTGTCGATAACCGGCTCGATTTCCATCACCACCGGCGATGGCGACGACTTCATCGGCATTGGAAACTTCGACAATTCGTCCGGCGAAGTGGATAGTGCCGTCAATAGCTTGCAGGGAGCGGTCGATGTCGGCAAGGGCTTCACCATCAACATGCAAGGGGGCGAAAATACCCTGTCCGCCCAGGATGTCAGTTCGCAAACGTCCGGTGCAAACATGACGATTACCGGCGGCGACGGCGACGATACTGTCACGTTAAAAAACACTGCGATCATTCACGGCGTCGGTTTCAGCGACATCGGCGATTCGTCGCTCAATTTCAACAACTTGACCACCAAAAACTTGGCGCTGACGCTCGGCATCGGCAACGACAGCGTGACGTTGCAAAACAGCACTGTGTCGGTGTCTGCGAATATCAACACCGGCTATGGAAACGATACCGTCAATCTCCAACAAGACGTTTTGGGGTCGCTTACTTCTTCCCTCGGACCTGGCGACGATCAATTCACCGGCGACAATGTCACGATCAACGGCCCCACGACCATCGACGCCGGCAAGGGCAATGACACGGTCACGCTGAATACAGTTCAGGCAAGAGATTTGACCGTCTTGATGAACATCGGCGACGACCAAATGTCGCTCACCGACGTTACCGCCAAAAACGCGTTGCTCAATGGCGGCGACGGCGCCGATACCCTCACCGTAAGCGGCCTCACTGCCACTACGCTGACCATGAATGGCGGAAACGGAAACGATCAAATGAATTTGTCGGGCATGACCGTGGCCAACGGCGCCAACTTAAATGCCGGCGCGGGTTCCGATACCATGTCGCTGGATGGTCTAAGCGCCTCCAAATTATCCGTCACGCTGGGCGTCGGCGCCGACTCGGTTTCCGTGGAGGACGTTTCCGTCACAGGGAAGGCCGCGTTCTTTGGCGGAGACGGCACCGACACCTACAACAATTTGGGCGGCGATACTTTCGGCACGCTCAGCCAAAAGCTGTTTGAAAACATTACCTAAGAGCAGCCGGTGGCCCGACGCCGTTGACCACTCGAAACATGGGGGCTTCGACGCCGGCGCCGATCCGAAATATCGGCTTGGACGCCAGCCAGCTCGGAACGACTTTTGTTCGGGGCGGCGGGCCAGTGAGCCGAGAAATCTCGGCAAGCCGGCGCGGGACGGCGCACAAACGTTGGCAAGTTTACGTTTGTTTTCGCCTGCGGCCGACCGCATTGTGAAATTAGGCAAGTGAATTTTCTCGACAAATTCACTTGCGGATGGTTGGCTTTTGTACAGGCCGCGCACAAAAGTACGGGGCCATGTCCAGGCGGAGAGGCAGACTTCCATCATGTCAGCCAGGTGTTGCCACGCCTGGGCTTGGATATGTGCATTCGAATTGCCAAAGAGCGATGTCTTCCGGTTGAGGGAAGAAGATCGTCGGCAGTTTTAGCAGGTGCTGGCCCAAAACTCGAATGGATTATTGATTGTGGAAAATCCAAATGCCGAAGGATGGCTTTTCCAACAGGTACGGCCGGGCTATGTTCAAATTGTGGTAGGACAAATTTTAGGCGGCGCTTGCGCGAATCGCCATAAAATGGAGCTTTTCCGGCAGGGTACGCACCGCCGGCTACCCATAACAGGCTGCATTGAGGACAGCGAAATGGCCAAAATCGAAGAAGTCGCATTTCCCCGACTCACCAGTGCCGAAATTGCGCTGGTCAAACCATTGGCAACTCCGTGCGAGTACGCCGATGGCGAAATTATTTTTCGCGCCGGTCAAGCAGAAATCGATTTGTACATTGTTGAATCGGGTGCAATCGAAATCCAAAATCCGACGGACAGCCATCGGCTGATCGTCGTTCACGAAGCGGGGCAATTTTCCGGCGACATCGACCTGCTGACCGGCCGCCCGGTGATTGTGACCGCCGTGGCCCGGGGCGCAACACGTGTGTTGCGCATTCCTCATCGCCATCTGCGGGCGCTTTTGAACCGGGTTCCCAGCTTCGGCGAGAAGTTGATTGTCGCGTTTACCCGGCGTCGAGAGCTGCTTTCTCAAATGGGCACGCTGGGGCTGCGTGTGGTTGGCGCCGGCCGATGCCGCGACACCAATGCCGTTCGTGAGTTTTTGTATAAAAATTTCGTCCCGTTTACCTGGTTCGATCCGGAAACGGAAGACGGGCAGCGCGTATTTGCATCGCTGGGCTCACCCAAAAAAACACCGGTCATTGAATGCGGCAATGGACGTGTTCTGATTAATCCTTCGCTGCAAGAACTTGCCCGCGAGGCCGGCATTTGGAAACTTTGCCCCACGCAGGAAGTCGACCTGGCGATCGTTGGGGCAGGCCCGGCGGGAATTGCGGCCGGCGTGTATGCCTCGTCGGAAGGCCTGTCCACGTTAATGCTGGACCGGATGGGACCGGGCGGTCAGGCGGGCGGTTCGTCACGCATTGAAAACTTCATTGGCTTTCCGGCGGGGTTGAGCGGCGCGGACCTGGCCACGCGCGGCGTGTTGCAAATGCTAAAGTTTGGGGCGCGGATCGTTACGCCCGTTGAGGTCCAGCGGCTGGTTCCGGCTCGATCGGTCGACGATTGGCACGTGCTGCAACTGGATTGCGGCGCGGAAATTCGCTGCCGGGTGTTGCTGCTGGCCTTGGGGGTTCGATGGCGGCAATTGGAAGCCACGGGAGCGGCCCGGTATGCCGGCGCGGGTATTTATTACGCCTGCACGACGGTGGAAGCCGACCTTTACGACGGCACCGATGTCGCCGTGGTGGGCGGCGGCAACTCGGCCGGACAGGCCGTGATGTTCCTGGCGGAGTGCTGCCCTTCGCGGACGGTGCATTTACTGGTCCGCCGCCCGTTGGGCCCCGGCATGTCGGAGTATTTGTCGCAGCGGATCCGAGCAACCCGCAATGTGATGATTCACGAAAAAACCGAAATTGAAGCGATTTATGGAAGCCGCAACATCGAAGAGATTGAACTGAAAAATAACGCCACGAAGGAGCGGCGTCGCATTCCCTGCTCGGCGGTGTTCGTGTTTATCGGGGCGGAGCCGTCGGCTGAGTGGCTGCCGGCTGAAATTGCCCGCGATGCCAATGGATATGTTCTGACCGGCACCGATGTTGTGCGTTCCGGATTATGGCCGCGCACGGACCGCGACCCTTGCCCCTTGGAAACTACGGTTCCGCGAGTGCTGGCGGCCGGCGACATCCGTTCGGGATCGACCAAACGAGTTGGATTTGCGGTTGGCGACGGCTCGCTGGCGGTGACCTGCGCCCATCGGCTGCTTTCGATCAGCCGTTAAATGGGCGGCCGGCCGCCAATGCCACGAGGACAAGAAGCGGGACCAACAACACCCAGACGCCGAAACGGGCCGTCGCTGCCGCGGCCAGCACCGCTCCGACAAGAAAGGCGGCCCACAGCGCCGCCAGCAGAAATGCCCGGCGAAGATGCGTATCGCTGGGACGTTGCGCGTCTTTCAAGGGCGTCCGTTTCAGGGCCAGGGCGAGGTGGCTGCCAATTTTGTTGAGCGTGCCGGTGACGAACGTGAGGTTCACCGCTTCTGCACCCAAGTGAGAAAGCGTGGTGTTCATCACCCCCATGGCAAAACTGAGTGTGGCGATGTTGGCCAAATGACTGAAGGACGCCAGCTGCGTGGTCCCGATGTTTACTGCCAACAAGGCTGCGACCAAGGCGAACTTCAGCCGCCGGGAACGGAGTGTGTCGGGATTGGTGAACAGCGTTCCCGCAAACACCCCGACCACAAACATGGCGATGGCCGTGAGTGTGGGTATAGCTCCGGAAAAATTGCCCTCTCCTGTGGCAATGCCGCTTTGCGTGGTATTTCCGCTCATGAACGACATGTAAGCGCCGTAACTGATAAAGCCATAGGCGTCAACATAGCCCGCAATCATGGCCAATAGCGCGGCAACCCACGGCCCGGAATTTGGCGAAGTCTCAGCCGAAGATTTCATTAATTCTTGGGTGATTGCCATACGGACTGACTCAAACGGCTGACGGCAGGTAGGCAGCGATGACGCTCTGGGCGATGCGGCGGGCGATATCAACGGCGGCGGGATTGCGACTGACGTGTTTGGTGACGTAGACGCCTTCCATGATCAGGCATAATTCTTGGGCCAAAGCGTGCGGGTCGGAGGCGCCGGCGTCGGCGGCGATTTGTTCGATCAAGGCTTCGATGCTTTGCTTGCTGCGGGCCGCGGCCTGATGCGCCGGATCGTGCGGCAGCGGAAATTCGATGGCGGCGTTGACGAAAATGCAGCCGGCGAAATCGTCAGCGGCGGTGAGAAAATCGACCACATCGAACAGCGCCATGAGTTGAGTTGGGCCCTTGTCGGCCGTGCGCTGGTGGACCATGTCGCGAAAAGTTTGTTGCAACCATTGATCCTGGTCGTCCAAGGCCGCCAGCATCAGATCTTCCTTGCAATCGAAATGCTTGTAGAAGGCCGTTTTGCTGATGCCGACATCGGACAGAATTTGATCGATGCCGACGTTCCGAAAGCCGTCGCGATAAAACCGTTTTCGGGCCGCATCAATGAGATTTTGGCGAGTGGCTGTAGGCATGGGGCTGTTTTGGAATGAGAAGCGAAGTGCGAAAAGAGAATCGAGGGGGCCGGAAGTGTACTAGCAGTCAACCAAAAGGTGTACTAGAAGTCAACTTTGCAATTTCAAGGTTCAGGACAATACTTACCGGTGGTTGAGGGAGCCGGGCGGCCGGACGGCAGGATTGCGGCAAATCAAATTGTTTTTTGATGGGGAGTAGCCAGATGAAACGCATTGTTTTTTTGGGGTATGGAATCGTTTGCTACTTGATGTTCCAGGTGGTGTACACTTGCCTGGCGTGCTTTGTGGAGAATTTCGCGCTTCCCAAAACTATTGATTCCGTGCCTGTGGCCAGCGATGCCGCAGCCGTGGCAGGTTCTACGACATGGGGAGCCGCGGTTGCCATAGACGTCGTCTTGCTGCTGCTATTTGGTCTGCAGCATTCAGTCATGGCGCGGCCGTGGTTCAAACAGGCCTGGACGAAAATTGTCCCGCAGGAAATTGAGCGCAGCACGTATGTTTTGATTTCGAATCTGACGCTACTGCTGATGATGTGGCAATGGCGGGCGATTCCGCTAGTGGTTTGGGATGTGCCTGGTACGGCGGTGCGCGTTTTGCTGATCGCGATTTCGGTTGTCGGCTGGTTAATCGTGCCGACCGTGTCGCTGATGATCAACCATTTCGATTTGTTCGGCGTGCGGCAAGTGTGGCTGCAGTGGCGGGGCCGGAAGTATAGTTCGCTCCCGTTTGGCGTTCCGATGTTGTATCGCTATATGCGGCATCCGCTGTACGTCGGCTTTGCATTGGCACTTTGGGCCACGCCGACCATGACCGTGGGACACTTGCTGATGGCAGGCGTGCTGACGGGATACATGGTGCTGGCTTCGAAAATCGAAGAGCGCGACCTGGTGAATCATTTTGGCGCCCTGTACGCAGATTACCGACGCCAGGTGCCGGCGTTTGTGCCGCGGATTATGGGAAAGAAAGATCGGCGGCAACAGACGGCGCAATGGTAGGGCGAAAGCCGGGCGGCTGGGGCATTAGTCCGACGGGTACGGCACATCTTCGCCGGCGATTTGGCATAGCGCATTTTGGGCGGCGTGCTGCTCGGCTTCTTTTTTATTGCGGCCCCAGGCGGGTTGGTAGCGCTGCGGGCCGACTTGGGCGGAAATTTTGAAGCACTTGCTGTGGTCGGGGCCTTTTTCATCAAGCAGCGTGTACGTGGGCGTGGTGCCGAAATCGCGCTGGGCCAGTTGTTGCAGCAGCGATTTGTAGTTGCCGCCCAGCTCACCCGCCACGGCCGCCGTAATTTCCGGACCGATGAAGCGGTAAATGAACTCGCGGGCCACTGCCTCGCCGCCGTCGAGATAAATGGCCGCCGTGAGCGATTCGAACACATCAGACAGCAGCGAGGCCGGGATGCGGGGGCTGGTCGTCATGCCTTTGCCGAGAATCAGAAAATCGGCCAGGCCCAGCTCGTCGCTGATTTTAGCGCAGGTGCTGCGGCTGACGACAATCGATTTGATTTTGGTGAGATCGCCTTCCAGATAATCGGGGAACAAGTGAAACAGGCGTTCGCAGACGACGAAGCCCAAAATGGCATCGCCCAGGAACTCCATGCGCTCGTTCGATTTCAGCCGGTGCAGGGCGCCGGAGGCGTGCGTGAGCGCACCGGTGAGAAGCGATTTGTCGGTAAAGGTGTAACCGAGCCGCGCCTCACACTGCGCGATTTGTTCGGGGGACAACTCCTCTGTCCCCACGGGAGCAGAGCGCTTATTCATGCGTAAAGAATCTCACAAGGCAACCAGGTAAACTGGCAGCCCGTGGAAAAAGGGGACTGGGGAGAATGACCAAGCACCAATGACCAATGACCAATGACGAAGAAAAACTCGTCGGTAGGTTTTTGGAAAATGGCCACGAACCCGGCGCTGTCCCCCTTTTCAACGGACGGCGCAAAAACAACACAATAAGCTGTAAGTCTAATTAGGACTTGGAGTTTTGTCAATCAGATTTCGGCCGTACGATTGGCTGACTGCTCTTGAACGGTTGAGCTGCGATTGGTAATGAAGGCTGCGATACAGTTTTTGGGTAGTATTTCGCGGGTTTTGGTGCTCCCGGATGGTGCCGTCTGGCTAGGGGATGTGTAGCCTAGGCGTAATATTCCGCAAGGCCGGCAGGGCTGGTCGAACCACTGAAAACCTGCCGCCGTAATGGCTTGATAGAGGCGCCGCATGATTTTTCCCGCCGAGTGGTTTCTCGTGGGTTCGGCGCCTAACAAACTCCCCTTTGAATTTTTTGTGGAACCAGGAGGAATGATATGAAGGTCGCCTTTTCGCGTCCCAGTTGGTTGCTGACGGGCATCGCCGCGGTAGCGTTGTCGATCGGTTTGGGCTATGGATTAAAACAAAAGCAAGTTTCAGGCGCGGACCACACGCCGACCACGAACGCGAATGCTACTTCTACAGACCATGCACAACTTTCGGAATCTGCCACGCCGACAAAGACCCCCGAGGATCTTCGCAATGATCCGACGGTGGAACATGCGAACGCGCTGTCGCGCGCTTTCCGTGAAGCGGCGCACGTTGCCATGCCCAGCGTGGTGACGGTGTATTCGCACGAAAGTTCCAAGAAAGTGAAAGCGGAGCGCGGCGAACGGGGCATGGGTGGAATGTTCGGCGGCGGCGAAGATCCATTCAAAGGGACGCCGTTTGAAGGCCACTTCAAAGATATGTTCCCGAACGGGCCCGAGGGCGGAAATTTTAATTTCCAAACACCACCCCGCGACGGCATGGGAACGGGCGTGATTATCGACAAGAGTGGGATTATTTTGACGAACAACCACGTGGTCGATGGGGCCGACACGGTGACGGTTCACTTTTCTGACGGCCGAGAGTTCAAAGCTACGGAAGTGAAGACCGATCCGCATAGCGATTTGGCCGTGGTTCGCATCAAAGCGGACGGCGATTTGCCGGCGGCTCATTTGGGCAACAGCGATGATTTGGACATTGGCGATTGGGTGATTGCCATCGGCAATCCGTTCGGACAAGAAAAAACGGTGACGGCCGGTATTATCAGCGGAAAAGGCCGCACGCTGGGCTCCACTCGCAGCGAGTATCTGCAGACCGATGCCGCCATTAACCCGGGCAATTCCGGCGGCCCATTGGTGAATTTAATGGGAGAAGTGGTGGGCATTAACACGGCCATTGCTTCCAACAGCGGCGGA
>Ga0335083_10001909_pt1 | contig 28105 bp, 17 predicted proteins | sample Lox_Sample_42_FD_206716 | JGI IMG/M metagenome (GOLD analysis project Ga0335083, IMG submission 206716) | Soil microbial communities from Loxahatchee National Wildlife Refuge, Florida, United States - Lox_Sample_4.2 | ecosystem: Environmental > Terrestrial > Soil > Wetlands | place: USA...
GCCGAACAGGCTTCGGTGTTGAATGAACGCCGGAACGCGCATAGCGGGCAACGGCCGTAGAATTCCGGTGACAGCCGGCAACAGCGGATGCGGATTGCGGGCAAAGGTGACGCAGAGAATCAGCCCGACAAGATTGCGCGGGCCGGAAGCGGCGATCGAAATGGCAATCGGGCCGGAAAATGATTCGCCCAGAACGAGGAAGGGCTCGACGCGAGGCAGCGCCGCGCGAGCAAGAAATTCGAGTTCCGGGTAGCGGAGAGCGGGATCGTTCGGATACGCAACAATAACGGGCCTGAATTCGCGCCCGGCGGCGGCAGCGAAATCGGTGAAGAACAGGCCGGTGCCATCCATGCCCGGAAGCAGGACGAGAGTGATCACCGGCAGATTATAGGAGAGTTCCGTCAGGCGGCGTTGCTGGCGCTCGCGGCCTTGGGCGCGACTTCGGCGGCGTCCTCTTCCCACTTCACGGAGACAAGTTTCGAAACGCCGGGCTCCTGCATCGTGACGCCGTAGAGGACCGAGCCCATTTCCATCGTCTTGCGATTGTGCGTGACGACGATGAACTGCGTCTGGCTGCACATATCCGCGAGCATTTTGGTAAAGCGGCCGACGTTGGCTTCGTCGAGCGGCGCGTCCACTTCGTCCAGGATACAGAACGGACTCGGCTGATAACGGAACACGGCGATCAGCAGCGCGAGCGCTGTGAGCGCCTTTTCGCCGCCGGAGAGCAGAAACACGTTCTGCAAACGCTTGCCGGGCGGCTGCGCGACGATATCGATGCCCGCTTCGCCGGAGCTATCCGGCTCGCTCAAGCGCATCTCGCCGTGTCCGCCGCCGAAGAGCGACTGGAACGCCGTAGCAAAATGGGTGTTGATGAAGTTGAAGGCCTCTTCGAATTTCTGGCGGGACACTTCGTCGAGCTCGTTGATCGTGAGCTGGGTATTCTCGATCGACTGCACCAGATCGTCGCGCTCGCGGCGGAGGAAGCCTTCCCGCTGCTCGCACTCCTGAAATTCCTCGAGCGCCATCATGTTGACCGGGCCCATCGCCTCGACGCGCGTCTTCATCTCGTTGTAGTTGGCGTCGGCGGCTGCCAGCTCTTCGCCGGACAGCAGCTGCGGCTCCAGGGCGATCAGCTCTTCCGGCTGCTGATTCAGCTCGGAAACGCAGGTCTGGCGCAGATAGTCGCGGTCGGAATCGTTGCGCGCCTTTTCGACCTGGCGCTGGACGCGCTGGGCGCGGAGCTCGTCGAGCGATTGGCGCCGCGCGCGGAGCGATTCGTCCAGATGCCCGGCGCGAGACCGCGCATCGGTCCATTCGGATTCGAGCGATGTCTTGTGATTCGTCAGACGGTCCTTTTCGTGGCGAAGCTCTTCGGCTTGAGCGGCGAGCAGCTGGCAGGAAGATTCGATGTCGGCGCGCTCGGTGAGAAGCGCGGCGTGCTGCTGGCTGAGAGCAGCGGTGCGCTCGGCCGCCTGCGCGATTTCGGAGGCGAGGCGCTGCTCGACGGCCTCGGCGCTCGACAGCCGCTCCGCCATCGTCGCCAACTCCTCGCGGCGCGCAACCACCAACTCCTGAAGCGCCTGAAAATCACGGCGCAAGGCTGAGAGCGTTTCCGACGCGGCGACGGCTTCCGATTCGGCCGCGGCGCGGGCACGGACCGCATCTTCGTGTTCGGAGCGAGCCTGCTGCGCGCGCGCGCGGGCGGCTTCGGCCTCGGCCCGCAGCCGCTCGATCTCCTCGCGCTCTGCCAACACGCTGTGTTCCACGCGGACGAATTCACGCCGGGCTTGTTCGCGCTGATGCGACGCGGCGACGAGCGCTTTTTCGGCTTCCATGTGCTGCGCCGTCGTTTCGGCCAGCCGCGTATCGGCTTCGGCGATTTCGGATTCGAGCCGCGCGAGCTCGGCCTGCCTTTCCTGCGCGACGGCTTCCAGGCGGGTCGCTTCCGCTTCGCGCTGACGCAATTCGCGCTTCAAGGCGAGCGGGCCGGCGTCGCTCTTGCGCCCGCCGGAAACCATGCGGCCGTGATAGCAGGTGCCGTCAGGCGTCAAGAAATAGCTGTGCGGATTGTCGCGCGCCATGCGCTCGGCAGTGGCGGGCGTCTCGACGAGATAGGCGGTGCGCAGCTTCTTCAAGAAGTATTTTGTGTTGGGCCCGAGCGGCTCGCGGAATTCGACCAGCCGGTCGAGGCGCTCGATGAAGTCGCCGGGCATCGAGGACCCGCGATCGATTTCGGATTTGTCGATATCGAGGCCGCTGATCGAATCGACGAAGAACGTCGCGCGGCCGCCCATTTCATTGCGGAGAAGTGCAACGCCGGCGCGCGCCTGATCGAACGATTCAACGACGACATACTCCAGCTCGTCGCGCAGGAACTGTTCGATGGCACCCTCGTACTGTTCCTGCACCTCGGCATAATCGGCCAGCAGGCCGACGGCGCGGAAGCCGCTGGAATGGGATTCGCCGCTGGCGTTGAAAAGCTTCTGCACGGCATCCGCGGTGTAGGCCCGCTCGCGAAGGATTCGGTCGATCGAAGCGTGCCGGGCGCGTTCGGCGGAAAGCTCCTGGCGCGCGCGCTCGAGCTGTTGCGACGTTTCCTGCTGCGTCTGGCGGAGAGATACAAGGCTTGCCTGGACTCCGCGCACAGCGGCGGCCAGCTCCTGGGCGCGCTGCTCGGATTGGCGGAACGCCGTTTCGGCGGTTTCGACGCCGGCTTCGAGGCTCGCGTATTCCTGCTCGGCGGCGCGCAAGCCCGCGGCGCGCTGGGCTTCGGACGCGCTGTGCCGCAAAGCCGTCTCTTCCGCCTGCAAGGATTCCGCCTCGGCGCGAGCGGCTTTCTCCACGAGGCCGCTGGCGAGTTCACGAAGTTCGGTGATCCGCGATTCGAGGCCGGACTGTTCGGCCGTACTCGAAGAAACGCGGTCGGTCGATTCGCGCAGGCTCGCTTCGAGAGAAACGGCTGCAGCTTGAAGGGCGGCGACGGACTCCCGGTGTTCCCCGGCGCGAGACGCGAGATCGGACGCTTGCCGTTCCGCTTGCTCGATTTCGATCGAGAGCCGCAGCGCGCGGGATTCGAGTTGCGCGATCTGCTCACGATTGAACGTGATCCGGTTTTCGGCGCGGTCGAGATCGAGCGCCGTCTGATTGAGAACGTTCTGCGTGTGCCGGAGCTCGGCGTCGAGCTCATAGGTGCGCGCGCTCAGGCGCTCCTGCTCGCCTTCGAGTTCGTGCACGGAGCGAGACTCGCTCTGCTCCGCCGTCTCCATTTCGCGCAGCAGGATTTCCAAGCGCGCGGCTTCAGCGTCAAGCTGACCGGCTTTGCTGGCAAGCACGGTGCGGAGGAGGCCGCGCATCTGCTCGCGCAGTTCCGCGTAGCGTCGCGCTTTCGACGCCTGCCGCTTGAGCGAGGCAAGCTGCTTTTCGACTTCCACCAGAATGTCGTTGACGCGCGAGAGGTTCACTTTCGAGGCTTCGAGCTTGGCTTCGGCCAGCCGCCGCTTCGTTTTGTACATCGTGATACCGGCGGCTTCCTCGATGATCGCGCGGCGGTCCATCGGCTTGGAGTTGAGCACCTGGCCGATGCGACCCTGCTCGATGATGGCGTAGCTATCCGGGCCCAGACCAATGCCCATGAAGATTTCCTGCACGTCGCGCAAGCGCGCCACGCGGCCATTGATCAGATATTCGCTCTGGCCGGAACGATAGAGGCGGCGGCCGACCACGACCTCTCCCGGGCGAAGGTGAGCGGCGGGCTTTTCCGCGACGCGCTTCTTCCAGCTCTTGCGATTCTCGGGCGCGCCGGCGGCGATCTCAGTCGGCTCAGAAACTTCCGGGCCTTCGGAGGTTTCTGCAGTCGGCTCCGGCGCAGGATCAAGCACCTTCGCGACGGCGTCGGAAAGCTCAGGGTCGACGAGCGTGAGGGTGACCTCCGCCAGGCCCATCGGGGGACGCTTTGCAGTGCCGTTGAAGATGCAGTCGGACATGCGCTCGGCGCGGAGCATCTTGTGGCTCTGCTCGCCGAGCACCCACGAAACGGCGTCCACGACGTTCGACTTGCCGCAGCCGTTGGGCCCGACAATGCAAGTGACGCCCGTGCCGCTGAAGGTGATCGGCGTCTTCTCGCAGAACGACTTGAAACCGAACAATTCGACTTTACGAAGTTTCAGCACCCGGCGCCTCGCGCGGTCCGCTTCCGAAAGAGATGCCTCGTCAGCAGACGAAGTGTCCGTTCGAGTTCACTTAAGGAGGTTTTCGAGACAGAAACGTTCGGAGGGTCGATATCCGTGGCCCTTCCGCCTGGCGCTATTGGATCGGCGGTTACGGGAGAACAAAGTAGCACGGGCTATCGGAGGTGTAAAGAACGGTTTTGATGGCTGTGCGAAGATTCAGGAACAAAAACTTCGCATAGCGCCGGGAGCGGATATCGTGCGCTAGGGGCGCGTCAGTTTGACGCGCGCGAACGGCTTGGAAGCTCCCTTGTCCACGTTGTCGATGCGCCATTCCCAGCTGTCGTCCTTCGCGTCGTATACGAAATCATTGGTGAGGTCGATTTCGCCCTTGTCGTCCCGAAAGATGAAAGCAAGCTCATCTTTCCTGGGATCGGCCGTGCCGATCGAGGCTGGGGACACACCCCCGTAGACGTCCAGCCAGACAGCGGCATACTGCTTGGTCGACTCATTCCAAGCTACGTAGATGGTAGCCTCGTACTGCGGCTTGCCCTGAGCGTTCTTCTCGCGCGAGACCTCGTGTATCTGTAAGTAGTGATGGTCGAGGACCCATCCGGCCTCGACGTCGTGGGTGGTTTGCTGGCCTGCAATTCTGCCCTGCAGCACCCATTTCCCCGTCAAATGATCCAGCAGCGGAGAATTGACCGGAGCTTGCTGCGCCGCGATCACCGTGGTCGCGCAAAACGCCAAGGGCAACAGGACGCGAAGCAAACTCATGGAGCGCCTCCCATCACGCATGGATGTACCAAGGGACGTTGATCAGCACGATCCGCGTGCTGCCGTGCAGAAGGAGAAGCGCCTTGAGAAGTTCGGCGCGCTGATTGTGCAGAGGGTAGTGATACCAGTGCCGCTCGACAAGTTCGGGAACGATGATCGCGATTTGTCGGTCTGGATTGTCCCGTTCGGCCTGCAAGACGTAGTCGAGGACCGGGCGCAGCACCAGGCGGTACGGCGACGGCAAGGTGATCAGTTCGGGCGGCTTGCGGCCTGCCTGCCGCAAAGGCGCTTCGACCATGCGGCCCCACTGCTCGCGGAGATCGCCGTCTTCATCTTCGGTCGCGACGTGCAGCGCGCGAATGTCCGGCGACAGCGTCAATGCAAACTGTAACGCGCGCTGCGAAATCTTGCTCCATCCTTGAACCGGCACAACGACGAGTGGGGGACCCATCGCGTCCATTTCGAGCGGCAACGAGTCGGAGACCTCGGCTGCGACGTCTTTGTAGTGCCCGCGCACCCAAAGCATCGCCGCGACCAAAGCCGCGATCAGCAGGGCGCTGACCCAGGCTCCGGCGGTGAACTTCGCGACCAGCACGACGACGGCGGTGATGCCTGTTGCGACGGCGCCCAGCCCGTTGACCAGAATGCTCCGCACCGCGCCGGGGCCGCCGAGGCGCTTCCAGTGCGCCACCATTCCGGCCTGCGACAACGTGAAGGCCAGAAACGCGCCAATCGCAAACAGCGGAATCAATCGATCCGTCACGCCGCCGAACAGACTAAGCAAGATCGCGGCGAGGACGGCGAGAACAACGATTCCCTCCGTGTAGACGAGGCGCCGGCCGCGGAATCCGAAGGAGTGCGGCAGAAAACCGCTTTGGGCAACGGCCCGGCAAAGTCGCGGGAAATCCGCGAAGGCTGTGTTCGCGGAGAGGCAGAGGATCAGCAGGACGGAGCCGATCGTCACGTAGTAGAAGACGCCCCGGCCAGCGACGGCCGCGACGAGCATGGAGAGGACGCTCTGATAACCGGGTCTGCCGGGGTCCGTCGCCGCAATTCCGTAGGCGCGGACGAGATAGGCGATGCCGGCCAGGAGCAGGATCAGCAAGCCGATGATGACGGTCAGAGTCTTTTGCGCGTTGCGGACGGTCGGTTCACGAAAGGCGCGCACTCCGTTGCTGACGGCTTCCACGCCGGTCATCGCGGTGCATCCGTTGGAGAAGACTTGCAGGATCATCCAAATGCCCGCCGCCGCGGCAATTCCCGGCCCCGACACCGGCGGGGGGACGACGGGCACGGGGTGCCCTCCGGCAAGGACGGTCTTGATCGCGCCCTCGACGATCATCCAGAGCAGCGTGCCGAGAAAGAGATAGGTGGGCAGCATGAAGAAGATGCCCGCCTCGCGCAGGCCGCGGAGATTCACGATGGTGATGACCACGAGAATCGCGAGACAGATCAGGAGCGTGTGGCGCTGCAAGCCGGGAATCGCAGAGACCAACGCGCCCACTCCCGCGGAGATGCCGACGGCGACGACGAGAACGTAGTCGATCATCAGCGCCGCAGCCGCAAGCAGGCCGGGAAACATTCCCAGATTTTCGGAGGCGACGGTGTACGATCCGCCTCCGCCCGGATAGGCGGCGATCGTCTGGCGGTAGGAGAAGTAGACGATGGCCAGCAGCGCGATAATACTCGCGCTGATCGGGACGATGTAGGAGATCCCCGCAGCGCCCAGCGGAATCAGGAGAGTGAGCGCGGCTTCGGGGCCGTACGCCGCCGAGCTCAGCGCGTCCAGGCCGAAAATCGGAATGCCCGCGGACGCGCCGATCTGTTCGGCGCGCTCCTCCGACGTGGCCAGCGGCTTTCCCAGTAGAATGTCGAGGAACGACATGCGCCCTTGCAGCCCCCGGAAATGCGAGGGGTTAGAGTAGTGCGGCAGCCGGCGAATTGGAACGGCAAAACGCAGGCGCGGCGGGGCGCTTCGCGGATTTCGCGCGACTGTAATGATGAAATGAAAGGAAGAGCGCCCGGACAGCCGGTACGGGCGGGCAGGTGGGCCACCTGTACTCGCTGCGCATTGACTTGAAACGGCGCGAAGCCTAGCATGTCGCGCACTGGAGACGCGATTGGACTCACCCAGGGGTCCCGGAGTGCGCCGGGTATTTTCGGCTGCCGTCATTTTGGCTGCGATTTTCGTTCTCTCGCTCGCCGGGCTTAAACCACCATCACCGAAACCAGCGAACGCGCCCGCCGAGGAATTCTCGGCCGTTCGCGCGGGCGACGCGCTTGGCCGGATTCTGGGGCGTGACGTTCCGCACCCGGTCGGCAGCGCCGCGGACGATGCGGTGCGGGCGCGCATCGTGGACGAACTGACTCGCGCCGGGTACCAGCCCGAGATTCAAACCGCGTTTTCGTGTGGGCCGTATGGAAGCTGTTCGACCGTAAACAACGTCGTCGCCCGGCTGGAAGGTTCGGAGCCCGGCGAGGCTGTAGTGCTGGCGGCGCATTACGATTCTGTTCCCGCGGGCCCGGGCTATTCCGACGATGGGACGGGCACAGCTGCGGTGCTCGAAATCGCGCGCGCGCTGAAGTCTCTTCCGAGGCCCCGACACGCGATCATTCTTCTGCTCGACGAAGGCGAAGAGGCAGGCCTGCTCGGCGCGCGGGCGTTCGTCGATTCCCATCCGTGGGCGAAGGAAGTGCGAGCCGCCGTGAACATCGACGCGCGGGGAACCTCCGGACCGAGCCTGATGTTCGAGACGGGCTCGGGAAACCGGTGGGTCGTCGGGCTTTTTGCACGGAGCGTGACGCGTCCACTGACGGGCTCGATTTTCTACGATGTCTACCAGCAACTGCCGAGCGACACGGACTTCACGGTCTTCAAGACGGCGGGCTACCAAGGCATCAATCTGGCGTTTCTGGGCAGCGAGAAGCCATACCACACGCCGCTGGACAATTCCGCGAACGTGAACCGGGCGAGCCTGCAGCACCAGGGGCAGAATGCGCTGCCGTCCATCGTCGCGCTGGCGAACGCGGATTTTTCAAATGTGCCGGCCGAGGAAGCGGTGTACTTCGACGTCTTCGGGCATTGGGTCGTTCGGTGGCCGGCACGTCGGACGGTGCTGTGGGCGGTCGTCGCAACGCTCCTTCTTGCGGCACAGGTTGCCTGGCTGCTGTACCGCAAGAGGATGACGGCCATCGAATTCGCATGGGGAGTGATGGCGTGGATCGTCACGATGGCGGTGATCAGCGCGCTGTCGTTGGTGTTGACGCGGGTAGTGCGCATCGGCGGTGCGGCGCCGGTGAACTGGGTCGCGCATCCGCTGCCGCTCAAGATCGCGTTCTGGTCTCTGGCAGTGGCCGTCGTGCTGGCAAACAAGATGTTCTTCGCGCGCCGCGCGGGCTTTTGGGGACTCTGGAGCGGCGTCTGGGCTTGGTGGACGCTGCTGGCGGTCCTGATCGCGTCGCAAGCGCCGGGCTTGAGCTACGTATTACTGGTGCCCGCGGGAGTGGCAGCCGTCGCGGGATTGGCCGGCATTTTGGGCCGCAACACCGGCGGCACTGGCGCAACGATTTCGGCTGTCTTGCCGCTTGCGGCCGCCGCACTGGTCGGCTTCCCGCCAACCATTCTGTTGTATGACGCGCTGGGGAATCGCGGACTTCTTCTAATCGGCATCGTAGTGGGACTGCTTCTGACGCCGCTCGCTCCGCTGTGCGTCGACTTGCGCGGCGCTCCGGGCCTGCGCGGGGCCGCTCTTCCGTGGGTTCCCGTTCTGGTCACGGGTCTGGCGGTGTTCGCGGCGATTGTGGCGCCGGCGTATTCGGCGAAGGCACCGGAGCGCGTCAACATCGAGTACTGGCTGGACGGCGACTCGGGCGCTGCGGAATGGATCGTGGAACCCGAATCCGGCCGCCTACCGGAGCCATTGCGAGTGGCCGATGCATTTCGCCGGGCCGACGGCGGAGCGCTGCCGTGGAATTCGCGGCCGGCGTTCATCGGAGACGCGCCGCATCTGGACCTCGCGGCGCCGACTTTCACGATTCTGGAATCGTCGCAGGGCGATGGGAAGCGGAACTATCGCACGCTTCTGCGCTCGGAGCGCGGCGCGCCTTCGGCGACGGTTCTCTTCCCGCCAGGCTCTGAGGTCGAGGGCGTCCGGATGGAGGGCCAACCGCTCGAAACGCAAACGAGTCCCATCCGGCAGACGCTTTACAACGGGTGGGCGGCGTACTCCTGCCCGGCGATACCCGCGAACGGAGTCGAGATCAGCTTCTCGATTCCCGTCGGGAAACCCGTCGAGGTTATGGCAGTCGATGAGAGCTACTCACTGCCGGATGAGGGCGCGTTCTTGCTACACGCGCGCCCGCTGACGGCCATCGCGTCGCAAGACGGCGACGTGACCATCATCAGCCGGCGGGTACAGATCATTCCCTAGTGGGACGCGAGATCGAGACCATTCCCTTCGGGCACACCGAAAGCGTGACTTTGCCGCCGAGCGAGGCCTCGGCTACAATAGTTCGTTTGCGAATGCCCGAAAAATGAGAGAGATACGCCTCTACAACACGCTGACGAACCGCGCCGAGCCGCTGAATCCCGTTCATCCCGGAGAAGTCCGAATTTACACGTGCGGCCCGACGGTCTACGCGTCGGCGCATATCGGAAATTTTCGCACGTTCATTTTTCAGGACATTCTGCGGCGGTTCCTGCGCGCGCAGGGCTATCGCGTGATGCAGGTGATGAACGTAACGGACGTCGATGATCGCATCATTCATTCCGCGGCGGCCGCAGGCATCGGCATTCGCGACTACACGGAGAAGTACATCAAGGCGTTTCTCGAGGATATCGACGCGCTGCACATCGAAATGCCGGAGGAGCTGGTACGAGCGACCGATCACATCGAGGACATGGTCGCGCTGATCGAGCAGCTGCAGAAGAAAGGCCTGACCTACACGAGCGAGGGCTCGATCTATTTCCGCATCTCGAAATTTCCCGACTACGGGAAGCTTTCGAAGATCGACGTGACGGGCATCCAGGCCGGGGCGCGCGTGGATGTGGATCAATACGACAAGGAAAACGCGCGGGACTTCGCGCTGTGGAAAGCGCCGAAGCCAGGCGAGCATTTCTGGGAAACGCGCATCGGCCCCGGCCGTCCCGGCTGGCACATCGAGTGCTCGGCGATGTCGATGAAGTATCTGGGCGACACGCTCGACATTCACACCGGCGGAGTCGATCTGGCATTTCCACACCACGAAAACGAAATCGCCCAGAGCGAAGCCGCGACCGGGAAACCGTTCGTGCGCACGTGGCTGCACGCGGAGCACTTGATCATCGAAGGCCAGAAGATGTCGAAGTCGCTCGGCAACTTTTATACGCTGCGCGATCTTTTCGCCAAGGGGCACAAGCCTTCGACAATCCGCTTTCTGCTGCTTTCGGTGCCGTACCGCCGCCAGCTGAATTTCACCGAAGACGGGCTGACGCAGGCGCGCAATTCGGTTGAGCGTTTGCGGAATTTCGTGGCGCGCCTGAAGACGGAGCAGTTCGCCGCGGGATCGAACGACGAAGCGCAGAAGCGCATTGAGCAGGCCGAGATCGATTTCGACGCCGGGCTTGCGAACGACATCAACACGGCGATCGCGCTGGCCGCCGTATTCGACATGGTGCGCGACGTGAACACGATGATGGACCGAGGCTCCTTCCGCCAGCAGGACGCGCCGCGAGCCGTCTCCGCGATGGAGAAGTTCGACGTAGTGCTGGTGCTTCTCACGGACGACGACGACGCGAAACTCGCGAAGCTCGGGTTTTCGCCGAAGACGCCGCGCATGGCCGCGGCGGAAATCGAAGCGTTGATCGAAGAGCGCCAGGCGGCGAAGAAGAGCCGCAACTTCGCGCGCGCCGACGAGATTCGCCAAAAGCTCGCGGATTCTGGTATCCTGCTGGAAGATTCAAAGGACGGCACGGTCCGCTGGAAGTACAAATGAGCCTTCATCTCCAATTCGGACACCCGCTTCATAGGCCGCCTTCTTACGAGCGCCCGAGTCTGTTCGGCGTCGATTAATTCCTAATTCCTCCACAGGATGTTCCGGTTTGCGTCTGGACAAAACCAGTCCGCGCGCCGGGAAGAATTCAGATTTGGGAGGAACACATGCAAGTCGCCGAGAAGACGAAGATGAGGAAACTGCCCCATCTCGTGACTGCGCTGCCGGGCCCCAACGCGAAGGAAATCGTCGCGCGAGACGACAAGGTGATCTCGCCGTCCTATACGCGCGATTATCCGCTGGTGGCGAAGTCCGGCCGAGGCGCAATGGTGGAAGATGTGGACGGCAATCTGTTTCTCGATTTCGCGGCGGGCATCGCCGTCGTCGCCACGGGACACTGCCACCCGGAGGTCGTCGCCGCGATTCAGAAGCAGGCGGCCGAGCTGATCCACATGTCCGGCACGGATTTCTACTATCCGGGAATGGTCGAGCTGGCTGAAAGACTGGCGTCGGTCGCGCCGGGCAAGGGCGCCAAGCGTGTCTATTTCGGCAACTCGGGCACGGAAGCGATCGAGGCGGCGATGAAGCTGGCGCGCTATCACACGAAGCGGGACAAGTTCATCGCGTTCCACGGCTGCTTTCACGGGCGCACGATGGGCTCGCTTTCGCTGACGGCCAGCAAGGCGGTTCAGCGGAAGGGATTCGGATCGCTGCTGGGCGGCGTCTTCCACACCCCGTATCCGAACACGTATCGCGGCGCGTACGGCGTACGGCCCGAGCACGCCGCAGCCGACGCCCTGGCTCACATCCAGGATGAACTCTTCAAGCGCCTCGTCGACCCCGAAGAAGTGGCGGCGATCTTCGTCGAGCCGATTCAGGGCGAAGGCGGCTACATCGCGGCTCCCGCGGAATTCCTGCAAGGCCTCGAGCGGCTATGCCGCAAGCACGGCATTCTGCTCGTTGCCGACGAAGTCCAGTCCGGCATGGGACGCACGGGCAAATGGTGGGCGTCCGATCACGCTGGCATCGAGCCCGATATCGTCTGTTCGGCCAAGGGCATAGCGTCGGGCATGCCGCTGTGCGCCGTGATCGCGAAATCGGAAGTGATGGACTGGACGCCCGGCGCGCATGCTTCGACGTTTGGCGGAAACCCGGTGGCGATTGCGGCTGCGCTGGCGACGTTCGATCTGCTGCAGGGCGGAGCGATCGCAAATGCCGCAAAGGTCGGAGATTTCATCTTCCGCGAGACCGCGGATTGGCGCGAGCGGCACAAGTCCGTCGGCGACGTGCGAGGCAAAGGCTTGATGATCGGCATCGAGCTGGTTCGCGACCAGAAGACCAAGGAGAAGGCGCCCAAAGTGCGCAACCAGGTGGTGAGGGCGGCCTTTGAGCGCGGCCTGCTGATTCTGGGCGCGGGGGAAAATTCGCTGCGGCTTGCGCCACCGCTGATCATCGACGAAGAACAGGCCAAGTTCGCGGTGCGGACGCTGGACGAGTGCATCACGGAGGCCGAGCGGTCGCTCTAGTTCCGTAGTTTCCACAGCTGGACGCCATCCGGATCGTGCATTAGTGTGCGCAGGGATTCTCCGTGCTTGCGCGCGTAATCTTTTCGCTTGTGGACTTCGCGGCTCGCAAGGGACTTGCGGCGCCAGTGAAGGAAGACTCCGCCGAGGATTCGAAGCAGCGCGCTCGCCGCACGGGCGTGCGAGGCGAAACCTACGCCTACTGGTACCTTCGCCGCCACGGCTACATCCTCGTCGCGCGCAACTACACCCTGCCGGGAATCAAGGGCGAGATCGACATGATCGGCTACGACGGCCCCGTTCTGGCGTTCGTAGAAGTGAAAACGCGAGACTCGACGAAACCGGCATTGCCCGATCCCGAACAGGCCGTCAATTCCGAAAAACGCCGCCACCTACAACGGATCGCTCGGCATTTTCTTCGCTCGCGGCGGGCGGAATCCGGTTCGTGGCGATTCGATGTGGTCGCGATCGAAACACGGGCCGGCCGGCGCCCGGAAGTGCGTCTGCACAAGGGCGCGTTCGTGCCCGAGCATCACTAGTTGGAGCATCGTTGGAATTCCGCACTAAGAGATGGTCCGCAGTTTGCTACAAGTCCGCAAGGGCGACTCGCCGTAGTAGAATGCAATGATTTACTGCTGATGCTGTCCCGATCCGGGACCAGTGCCAATCAGGGAGGACAGTTTGCCGGAACTTCGGAGAGATCCCGTCACCGGCCGTTGGGTGATTATCGCGACGGACCGCGCCAAGCGCCCCACGGACTTTGTTCGCGAAAGCGTCCGAATCAAGGGACCCAAGAATTGCCCGTTCTGCCCCGGCGCGGAGGGAAAGACTCCTCATGAAATCCTCGCGTATGGCCGCCGCGACGGCAGCCGGGATACGCCCGGCTGGTCGCTGCGAGTGGTGCCGAACATGTTCCCGGCGCTCGGAATCGAGGGGAAGCTGGACCGCGAGGGCGAGGGGCTGTTCGACCGTATGAGCGGGATCGGCGCCCATGAAGTGATCATCGAGTCGCCCGATCATCAATTGACGCTCGCGACGATGCCGGAAAGAGCGCTCGAAGAGACGCTGTGGGCGTATCGCGACCGCGTGCTGGATCTGAAGAACGACCGGCGCTTCCGCTACATCCTGCTCTTCAAGAATCACGGGGAGCCGGCCGGCGCGACGCTCGAGCACACGCATTCGCAGCTAATCGCGCTGCCGATCGTCCCCAAACGCGTGCGCGAGGAAGTGGACAGCGCGAAGCACTACTACGACGAAAAAGAGCGCTGTATATTTTGCGACATCATCCGGCAGGAGGTCGAGACCGGAAAACGGCTGATCCTCAGCACCGACCACTTTATCGCCCTGGCGCCGTACGCTCCGCGCTTTCCGTTCGAGACTTGGATTCTGCCGCGACAGCACAGCTCCGCATTCGAAAACATGCCGACGCCTTACTACGGCAGCCTCGCCCGAACGCTGCGCGAGTTCCTCGCAAGACTCGATTCGGTGCTGCAGTTCCCGTCATACAACTACGTGATCCACACGTCGCCCGTCGGCGAAGAGATCAACGATCATTACCACTGGCACATCGAGGTGATGCCGAAGCTGACGCGCGTGGCGGGATTCGAATGGGGTACCGGCTTCTACATCAATCCGACGCCGCCGGAGGAAGCGGCGCGATTCCTGCGCGAAGCGACTCCGAAATAGAAATTCTCCGTCTACGACTGCTTCAGCTTCTTGCGCGCGGAGAAAAACAGCGTCGCGGCGAGGATCGCGAAGAGCAGCACGCCAAACCCCTGAGCGTGCTCGAGATTCGGCATGTGCTTCGCGCCCCAGGCGGTGAACAGTTGCTCCGGCCACGGCAGATGCAGTCCTTTGACGAGCCAGTGCGGCAGATGGCTGCCTAGTTCGGGGTCCTCGAGCAGGTTGAGCACAATGGCGAGAAGGCCAAACACGCCCCCGGCCGCAATCAAGCCGCTGGAATAAAGCGAGCCCGGACTGACTTCGCTTTCGGCGCCTTCCTTCTTCCCCATTCCCTGCTCGGCCAGCCAGCGCACCACGCCTCCGGCGAACATCGCCATCGTGGTGCCGATGGAAATATACGAGCCGACCGCGAACGGCAGCGAACGAACTCCCAAAATCTCTATCGCGATGACGAGAAACACGCCGAGAAAAACGAGGCGCCACGGAAGCCGCCGGTTCAGAATTCCGCTGATCACCGTGGCCATCAGGCGGGCCTGCGGCGCCGCGGCGCGAGCGCTGCCGATTCCCTGCTCCCACTGAATCTCGATCTGCTTCGAGCCCGGATCGTAGAGATACTTTCCGTCGGGAATCACGCTGGATCCGATCGCGTTCACCAGCACGTAGGTCTTTCCGTCGTGCACGTAGTTGTTGTCCTGGCGGTCCACGCCGACCGGCAGATTGTTGATATCGAGCGGAATCTGCGTGGGCTTGTATTGCGCGAGCCCGACATTCATGAGGATGAGCGTGCCGCCGATCGCGAGCGACGAAACCAGCACGCCGATCACAAGCGCGATCTGCTGCTTGGCGGGCGTCGCGCCAACGAGGAATCCCGTCTTCAAATCCTGTGAGGTCGCTCCGGCGATGGCCGCGGCGATGCAAACCACGCCGCCGATCGTGAGCGCGAGCACCTGATAGGGACTAGCTTGCCAGCCGATGACCAGGAACACGGCGCAGGTCGCCATCAGCGTGGCGATCGTCATGCCGCTGATCGGGTTCGACGAATTCCCGATCAGACCGCTGATCCGCGAGGCAACCGTGACGAACAAGAAGCCGAAGACCACGATGAAAAGCGAGGCGAACAGATTTTCGAGGATTCCGGTCTGCGCTCCCGGCACCGGCTTGAACGTGAGGAACGCCCAGATCATCGCGAGGATCACGATCGATCCGACGATCACGACGCGCATCGAAAGATCGCGCTCGGTGCGGCTCATGGCGGGCTGCGATTCCCGCTTCGCGCGGACGTCCTTCAGGCCGGCGGTCAGCGCCGCGAAGATCGTGGGCATGGTCTTGATCAGCGTGATCAAGCCGGATGCGGCGACGGCGCCCGCGCCCATCGGCCGGATGTAGGTCGACCAGAGCTGGTCAGGCGTCATCTGCGGGATCGGGATGGTGCTGGGGTAGAGCGCGACATTGGGCGCGAGCGAGCCGAAGAATCGCATCGCCGGCATCATCACGAGCCACGAAATCACGCCGCCGGCGAAAAGGAATCCCGCGACGCGCGGGCCGATGATGTAGCCCACACCGAGATACTCGGAGGTGATCGTGCAGCGCATCGACGCGCCCGGCAGCCATTTCGGCTGGTAATCCGGTTGACCAGGCCAGAGACCGAGCGTATTCATGCAAAACGTATAGACGCCGCCGAGGCCGAGACCCCAGAAGACGCGCCCGGCGAACGAGCCGCCGCGCTCCCCGGCGACGAGCACATCGGCGCAAGCCGTGCCCTCCGGAAACGTCAGGTTGCCGTGCTCCTTGACGATCAGCTGGCGGCGCAGCGGAATCATGAACAGCACGCCGAGCGTCCCGCCGAGCAGCGCGAGGAAGAACACACGCCAGTATTCCGTGTTCAGCGAGAATCCGAGGAAGATGAGTGCGGGCATCGTGAAGATCACGCCCGCGGCGGCCGATTCTCCAGCCGAGCCGGTGGTCTGGACGATGTTGTTTTCCAGGATTGTGGAGCGGCCGAACGCGCGAAGAATGCTGATCGACAAGACGGCGATGGGGATGGAGGCGGAGACCGTCAGCCCGGCGCGCAGCCCGACGTACACTGAAACCGCCCCGAAAAGAATCCCGAACACGGCGCCGAGGAGGATGGCGCGGACGCTGAATTCGGCGAGACTCTCTTCGCCTGGCACGTACGGCCGAAACTCGCCGGGTGGTGCCGTGGAACTCCAAGGCTTTGTCGCCACTCTACGCCTCCGTTGACATCATGCCGCGCTGGCCGACCCCGCTTGCGAAGACGCCGCGACGGATTCGGCACGGTAGCACTAGAAAGGGGCGCAGGCAAGGCAGGGCCTAGGCGGAGCCGACCGCAAGTCACGCCTCGCAGCGCCGATGCACACAAGTGTGCTTTCTTGACACGTCGCTCGATTTCACGGTAGCGTCGCCTGCAAGGTACTGGTCTGGAACTAGGCCGTAATTCGCGCTCTGAGGGTGTGGCGAAACGTCGGTTCGCACGCCCGATCGCTGTCTCAGGGCCCTTCAAGGAGGCCTGCATGAACCGGGTTGCCCGCGTTATCGTTGTCTTCACGGTCCTTCTGATCGGCTACACGCTGTTACCGCCGCGGCATGTGTCCGCGGGCGACGAATGGCTGGCCGTAGACCCTCAGGATCTGGCCCTCAAGGACAACCCGAAACAGCCGGGCGGGGACGCCATGATGCTCTACCGCGAAGTCATCGTGGACGCAGGGCCATCCACCGTCGATAACTATATTCGCCTAAAGATCTTCACAGCCGCCGGCGTGAAACAGCAAGCGGACATCGAAATCGAATACGACAAGAGCGAAGAATCGATCCAGTCGGTGCGCGCACGCACGATTCGTCCGGACGGCAGCATCGTTCCATTCGAGGGCAAGCCTTTCGACAAGGAGATCGTGAAGGGAAGCGGAGTGAAAGTACTCGCCAAGACCTTCACGATGCCCGACGTGCAGCCGGGCTGCATCATTGAGTACAAATACCGAGAGCAATACGACGAGACCACTTACCAGAACTTCTATTGGACGATTCAATCGAGTCTGTTCACTCGCCTGGCGCGTTTCACAACGAAATACGACGACTCTCCGGCGGCTCCGCCGTTCGCCTTTCGCACGTACGAAATGCCCGGAGGCCTGTTGCCTCACCAGGAGAAAGGCAAATACGTGCTGGAGGTCCACGACCTACCCGGCGTTGAGGACGAGAGTCTGATGCCTCCCGCCTCAGCCCTGGAAGCAGCCGTCGATTTCTATTACAAGAACTACAACGATCCTCCGCAGGAGACCGTCGACCAGTATTGGAAGCGAATCGGGAAAACATGGAGCGACGACGTCGATCATTTCGTCGACAAGAAAAAGGAACTGGCCGCCGAGGTCTCGCAAGACGTGAGCAACGGCGATACGCCGGACGTGAAACTGCGGAAGCTATACGCTCGAGTTCTGAAAATACGCAATGTGTCCATGGAAGAACAAAAGACCGAGAAGGAAGTGAAACAGGAGAAGCTGAAGCCAAACAACAATGTCGAGGACGTGCTCAAGCGCGGGTACGGGGGAGAACGGGATATCAATTTCCTGATGATCGGCCTTGCACGGGCCGCGGGATTCGAAGCGAACGAAGTTCGGGTGGCATCCAGGAGCTACCGGTATTTCATTCCGCAGCGGAAAGCCGCGTACGATCTGAATGAAGACATCGTATGGATTCGAGCGGGCTCCCAAGAGTACTACCTGGACCCGGGAGCGCGCTTCTGTCCGTTCGGCTTGTTGCCTTGGTACGAGACGGCGGCAGGTGGATTGCGCGCAAACAAGGATAACTCGACGATGGTCATGACACCTGATCCGTTGAACGCGGACGCCAAGACCGTGCGCCACGCGGATTTGACAGTCAGCAGCAATCTCGACATTTCCGGCAAGATTCAAGTGGATTTCACGGGCCAGGATGCGGCCCTCCTTCGCCAGAGTAATCGCGATGCGGATGAAGCCGGCCGAAAGAAGGCGCTGGAGGATGAAATCAAGGGCTGGCTTCCGGTCGGGTCAACCTTCGACGTTTCGAGCATTACCAACTGGGATGACGTGGAACAGCCGGTTCACGTGGAAGGCACGGCGACCGTGCCCTCGTTCCTCAGCGGGGCCGCGTCCCGCATGCTGATGCCGATCGAGGTGTTCCAGGTCGAAGAGTCGGGCTGGTTCAAGTCCGAAAAGCGGCTGAACGAGATCGATTTCTCGTATCCCTACGAGCGCATCGATGACGTGGTCTTCCACCTGCCCCCGGGATACTCGGTGCGGTCGACACCGGCGGCGCAGAACATCAACCCAGGGCCAATTTCGTTCGAGATTTCGGCGACGGCGCAACAGGGGACTCTCGAGGTGAAAAGGCACCTTGTTGTGAAGGGAATCCGGTATCCGAAGGAGTCCTACATGGGGCTGCGCAGCTTCTTCAACACGGTGAGGACCTATGACAACGGCCAGGCGCTGCTCCAAGGCGGCGCGCCGACTCGAAGCAATTAGCCGTCTCGCGGGGCTGGCCACGGGAACTGTCGCGCTCCTGCTGTGCCTTGCTTCCGGCGCCGGCGCGGCCGATTGGGCTCCCGACTGGCTGCGCGCGGCTGCGCAGCAGAAGACAGACTCCTATCCGAACAATCCTGTCGCCGTCTTGTTGCTTAACGAAGTTCAGACGACCGTCCAGAACAACGGCGAGATCGACACGCGTTACCGCTTCGCTTACCGGTTGCTCCGGCCGGACGCCGACGATTCATACGATGTAGCGAGAATCGATTTCGACGGCGAAACGAAAGTGACGTCCCTGAAAGGCTGGACGATCATGGCCAATGGGCAGGTGCTCGCCGTCGGTGAAAAGGATTCGTTCGAGAGGACCCTTACTTCCTATGAAGTGTTCACCGACCTCAAGCGAAAGTACCTCAAGTTTCCCGAATCCAGCCCCGGCGCCGTGATCGGCTACGAGTACGTGCAAAAACACCGGCCCTTTCTTTTCGAGGACAATTGGTGGTTCCAGCAGGAGATTCCCGTGAAGCAGGCGCGGTTCGTGCTGCAGCTGCCGCCTGGCTGGGATTATTCCGTCTCCTGGTTTAACTACGCGGAACAGAAGCCGACGAGTGCGGGCGCAAACGTGTACACGTGGGAGTTCAATGACGTCCCCGCCGTGGAGGAAGAGCCTGCCATGCCGCCGTGGGAGACGATCGCGGGCCGGCTGGGCATCAAGTATTTTGCGCACGATCCGGCGCTGAGGGCGCGGACGACCGGGTCGTGGAACGACCTGGCGACCTGGTACGCCGGGCTTACGCAATCGAGCCGCACCCCATCCGCGCAAATCCAGCAGAAGGTGACGGAGTTGACCGCGAGCCTGACCGATCCCGTGGCCAAGATGCGCGCGCTGACGGATTTCATGCAACGCCAGATTCGGTACGTCGAAATCGGCGTCGGCATCGGGGGCTATCAGCCTCATCCAGCCGCCGAGGTCTTCGCTCATCAGTATGGAGACTGCAAGGACAAAGTGACTCTGCTGAGCTCCATGCTGCACGAAATCGGCGTCGAGTCCTATTACGTGCTAATCGACACGGACCGCGGCACGACGCGCCCGGACTATCCCACGATGCGTTTCGACCACGCGATCCTCGCGATCCGACTGCCCGACGGCATCGATGCCGGCGCGCTGTTTGCCAGTGTGAACGATCCGAAGCTTGGCAAGCTCCTTTTTTTCGACCCGACCGACGAATACGTGCCTTTGGGTTACCTGCCGCCGGAGCTGCAGGAAAACTACGGTCTCGTGGTGACGCCTAACGGGGGAGAACTGATCCAGTTGCCGTTGTTGCCTCCCTCGACCAATCGCCTGCTTCGAACGGCCGCTTTCAAGCTGACCGCCGCGGGAGACTTGTCCGGGGATGTGCACGAACTGGAATGGGGAGCACCGGCTGCCACTGACCGCGAGGTGTTTCTCGGGTCTCCGCCGGCAAAACGCGCGGAAATCTTCGATCACATTCTGGCCAACTTCCTCAGCGACTTCACACTGACGGGCGCTTCGATCGGCAACCTGGATCAGTACAACGACGCTCTGAGCGTGAATTACAGATTCGTAGCCGCCGGTTACGCCAACTCCGCGGGCGATCTCTTGTTCGTGCGCCCGCGAGTGCTGGGAGACAAAAGCATGGGACTCCTGCGGCTGTTCGCGGAAAGGAAGCCCCGCTCCTATCCGATTGACTTCGGCGAGGCGACTCGGCAGGACGACGTGTTCGACATCACCGTGCCCGCGGGCTTTACGGTCGATGGGCTCCCGCAGCCGGTACAGGCGGACTGCGACTACGCTTCCTACCACAGCGAGACCAAGTTCGCGGACGGCGTACTGCACTACAAGCGGACGTTTGTGATCAAAGATCTGGTCGTGCCGAAGGAAAAGCTGCCCGCCATTCATGATTTCCTGCAGCAGGTGGCGGCGGACCAGCAGGCGGCGGTGGTGCTTCGCCACGCGGCGCAATAGTTCCTAGCAGTCGAACTTCAGGACTTCGGCGTCAACCGTTCGCGCACACGGTCGCTCAGGACCTTCCCGTCAATGGCTTTGCCCTCGAGGCGCGCCCGCGCCGCCTTGATCACGGCGCCCATCTGCTTCAGCGAATCCGCTCCCGCCTCGTTGATCGCGGCTTCGATGGCGTGCTGCATGTCGGAATCGCTGGGCGCAGGGGGCAGGTACTCCTCGATGATCGTGATTTCCTTCTCTTCCTTCTCCGCCAGATCCTTGCGGCCCCCCTCGCGAAACTGATGCGCGGAATCCTGCCGCTGCTTGACGAGCGTCTGCAGCACTTGCAGCGACTCCATGTCGTCGAGCGGGCGCACCTTTTCGATTTCTTTGTTTTTCAGCGCGGTCTTGACCATGCGGAGCACGCTGAGCCGCAGCTCGTCCTTCCCTTTCATGGCCGCGGTCAAGTCGCTCTGTATGCGTTCGAGATATCCCATTGCTGTCGTGTAATCCCTTCTCGGAATTACAAACAGAATATCACACGCACGCAGAGCGCGCGCGGAATTGACACGCGCCGACGCTCCCGATAACCTTGTTCGCCATGAAAATCGTCGTCGCAGACAAGATTAGTGACCGCGGAATTGCGCTATTGCGGGAGCCCGGCTGGGACGTCGTCATACCCACGGCGGCCACACTGCCAAGCGAGCTGGCGAACGCCGACGCGCTGGTGGTCCGCAGCGCAACGAAGGTCACGGCGGCTTTGCTCGAAAAGGCCACGCGGCTGCGCGCGGTCGGCCGCGCGGGAGTGGGCGTGGACAACGTGGATGTGGACGCGGCCACCCACCGCGGCGTACTGGTGATGAACACGCCGGGCGGCAACGCGGTCAGCGTGGCGGAGCACACGTTCGCGCTGATGCTGGCGCTGGCGCGCGCCGTCCCGCAGGCGAACGCTTCGACGCAATCCGGGAAATGGGAAAAATCGGCATTTTCGGGCACGGAGCTGCGCGGAAAGACGCTCGGTCTCGTCGGCCTGGGCCGCGTCGGAACTGAGGTCGCCCGCCGCGCCCGCGCGCTCGAGATGAACGTCCTGGCGTACGATCCCTACGTCACGCCGGCGGCCGCGCGCGAACTGGAAGTGGAAATGGTCGCGCTCGATGATCTGCTGGCGCGGGCGGACGTGGTTTCGCTGCACACGTCGCTCAGCCCCGCGACGGAAAAGATGATCGCCGCGGCCGCGCTCGCAAAAATGAAGAAGGGCGCGTGGCTGGTGAATTGCGCGCGCGGTGAGTTGATCGACGAAGCGGCGCTTGCCGAAGCGTTGCGCTCCGGCCACTTGAGAGGCGCGGCGCTCGATACGTTCGCGCAAGAGCCGCCGAAAAATTCTCCATTGATCGGCTTGCCCAACGTGATCGCCACGCCGCACATCGCCGGCTCGACGGCCGAGGCGCAGGAGGAAGTCGGCACGGCGATCGCGCAGCAGTTGCGCGACTATCTCACCGAAGGCGTAATTCGAAACGCGGTCAACATGCCGGCGCTTTCGCCCGACCAATACCGGCGGCTGCGGCCGTATTTGGAACTGGGCGAGCGGCTGGGTTCGTTCGTCGCGCAGGCCGCTCCGTCGCGCAGTTTCGCCAAGGTTCACATCCACTACGCGGGCGAGCCGGCCGAGATCGGTTCGCACGTGATTCGCAGCGCGGTGCTGGCCGGGCTGTTGAAAGCGGCGCTGGGAGAGGAAATCAATCTGGTGAACGCACCGCAGGAGGCGGCCGCCCGGGGGTTGGTGGTCGAAGAGACCACTCGCCGGCGCGAGCGCGGATTTCCGAATACGATCGAGGTCGGAGTGGCCGACGGCGGCCGCGAATTTTCGCTGGAAGGCACGGTGGGCCAGGATGGCTCGCCGCGCATCGTCTCCCTGGACGGAATGACGCTCGAAGCGCCGCTCGAAGGCACGCTGCTGCTCTCCCGCAATGTCGACGTGCCGGGCGTGATCGGGCGGATCGGAACGGCGCTCGGCACACTGGGCGTGAACATTGCCACGTTCGCGCTTGGCCGGAGATCGTCCGGCGGTGGAGGAGAGGCCCTCGCTCTGGTTGGCTTGGACGGCGACGTGAACCCGTCGATCGTGCAGGAAATCCGTGCGCTGCCGTCGGTCACGGACGCCCGGCTGGTGCGCCTGCCCGCCGCTGCGCAGGCCTCCGCCGCGCCTCGCTAGAGCGACCCTCAGGACTCGGAATCGAATCGCGTTTCGCCGCGGCGACAAGCCAAGCGGCGAAGGTGACCTCAGGCCGAGGTTTTGGTGGGCGCGCAGAAACGGTCGAAGGCGCTGACAAGGTCGGCTGCAATGGCGAAGGCGTCGCGGCTTTCGATCTCGCGCCGCTCCATCATGAAGGCCAGCTTCCCGTCGCGAAACAGCGCGATCGAAGGAGAAGATGGCGGATAGCCCGTGATGTAGCTCCTCGCACGCTCCGTGGCCGCTGCATCCTGCCCCGCAAATACCGTCAAGAGAACCTCGGGGCGCGCGGCATTCGAGAGGGCCCGGGCAATGGCCGGGCGGGCTTTCCCCGCCGCGCATCCGCACATGGAGTTCACGACGACGAGCGTCGTCCGAGTCTCACTTTTCAGCGCGGCATCGACGTCTTGCGGCGTGGACAACTCGCGAAAACCGATTCTGGTCAGCTCCTGCCGCATCGGGCGGATGAATTCTTCAGGGTACATGCGCGCTCCTTCGCCGGGTCTCGTTTCCGGTACGTCCTGCAAGACGAAATATAGCATGCTGGAGGGCCGTATTTACGGATACGGACCCGGCCGACGGCGCTTTGCAGGAAATCCGGCGAGCGGCTACAATGGCAAATCGAGCATCTAACACTGTTGTGGGCAGCACGGGTCTCAGCGAACAAGGGTTCCTCGTCCCGATCGATCCGCGTCGGGCCTCGGAATAACACCGGCACAAAATGAACGTTGAAAGAGTCATCGACAGCGTCGTCGCGCGCTTCATCGGCACGAAGCACGAGCGCGACGTAAAGCGCATCCAGCCGACGGTCGCCGAAATCAACGCGCTGGAACCGGAGATGCAGAAGCTCTCCGACGCGGAGATCGGCGAGCGAATGGCCGCGCTCAAGGCCGAGGTGCAGGAACAGCTGAAGGACCTCGAGCGCGACGATCCGGACTACAAGCGAAAGTTGCAGGAATCGCTGGAGCCGGCGCTGGCGCCGGCCTTTGCTCTGGTGCGCGAGGCGGGGCGCCGCGCGCTGAATATGAGGCACTTCGACGTACAACTCGTCGGCGGCGTGGTCCTCCACGAAGGCAAGATCGCGGAAATGAAAACGGGCGAGGGCAAGACGCTCGTCGCCACGCTGCCCGCGTGCCTGAACGCACTGGCAGGCAAGGGCGTCCACATCGTCACCGTGAACGACTATCTGGCGCGGCGCGATGCGGAGTGGATGTCGCCGATCTACCGAATGCTGGGGCTGACGGTGGGCGTGATCGTCCACGATCTGGACGACGCGCAGCGCCGCGCCGCCTACGCGGCGGACATCACCTACGGCACGAACAACGAATTCGGATTCGATTATCTACGCGACAACATGAAATACGACCTCGCGCAGTGCGTCCAGCGCGCGCACCACTTTGCAATCGTCGACGAAGTCGACTCGATCCTGATCGACGAGGCGCGCACGCCGCTGATCATCTCCGGCCCGGCGGAAGAGTCCACCGACAAGTACTACAAGATCGACAAGGTCATCCCGAAGCTGATCCGCGACATCGACTACACGATCGATGAAAAAATGCGGACCGCCACGCTGACCGAAGAAGGCGTCTCGAAAGCGGAGCGGCTTCTGGATCTCGGGAATCTCTACGACCCTTCGAACATGGAGATCATCCATCACGTGTATCAGGGGTTGCGCGCCCACACGCTTTTCGAGCGCGACGTGGACTACGTGGTGAAAGACGGCGAAGTGGTGATCGTGGACGAGTTCACGGGCCGCCAGATGCCGGGGCGCCGCTGGTCGGACGGATTGCATCAGGCCGTCGAAGCGAAAGAGGGCGTGAAGATCGAGCGCGAGAACCAGACGCTGGCCACAATCACGTTCCAAAATTACTTCCGCATGTACAGGAAACTCTCGGGCATGACCGGCACGGCCGAAACCGAAGCGCCCGAGTTCGACAAGATCTACAAGCTCGAGGTCGTCGCGATTCCGACGAACAAGGCGCTGATCCGCATCGAGCACCCCGATGTGGTGTATCGCACCGAGGCCGAAAAATTCGAAGCCGTCGTCAACGGAATCCTGCAGGAGGATGGGTCGTACACGGGCGGCGTGAAGCACTATTACGAGAGCGGGCAGCCGGTGCTGATCGGCAGCATTTCGATCGAGAAGTCCGAGAAAATCGCCGACCTGCTGAAGCGCTCGGGCATCCCGCATCAGGTGCTCAACGCGAAACAGCACGAGCGCGAAGCGAAAATCATCGCGCAGGCGGGACGCAAGGGCGCCGTCACCGTTTCAACGAACATGGCCGGCCGCGGCACGGACATCCTGCTCGGCGGAAATCCGGAAGCGATGACGCGCGAGTACTGCATCAAGAACAAGCTGGCGATGCCCTACGCGCCGGCGGGCTCCATGATCGGCGTGCAGCCCGGCGCGGAGACTCCGGGGCAGGCGGACGCGGCCGTTGCGGCTTCGGAACCGGCCGGATCGAACGGCGCGGGTGCGGGCAATGCACCCATGGTTCTCTTCCAACAGGAAGGAAAGATTTTCCAGGTGCCCCTCGATCAGTGGAAACCGATCTTCGAGCAATTTGCGGAGCAGTGCCGCGCCGAGCACGACGAAGTGGTCTCGATGGGCGGGCTGCACATTCTCGGCACGGAGCGGCACGAAGCGCGGCGCATCGATAACCAGCTTCGCGGGCGCGCCGGACGCCAGGGGGATCCGGGTTCATCGCGATTCTTCCTTTCGCTGGAAGACGATCTGTTGCGGATTTTCGGCGGCGAGCGCGTGAAGGGCCTGATGTACATGATGGGGATGAAGGAAGGAATCCCCATCGAGTCGCGAATGATCAGCAAGCGGATCGAGCACGCGCAAAAGAGCGTTGAAGCGCAGAACTTCGAAGCCCGCAAACACCTGCTCGAATACGACGACGTGATGAACAAGCAGCGCGAGACGATCTACTCGCTGCGCCGTTCGTTTCTGGAAGGCCGCGACCAGAAGGAATTCGTCCTGGAGCGTGCCGAAGCGATCGCCAACGAGCTGGTCGAAATGTATTGCCCGCGCGAGCAGCATCCCGACCAGTGGAACGTGACGCAGTTCACGAACGAAGCCCTGAATCAGTTCGGCCTCGATTTGAAGACGGCGGGAATCGATCCGGCGCAGATGAACCACGACGAGCTCGCCGCTGCTCTTCACGACAAGGTCGGGGCGCGGTACGCGGAGAAAGAGACGCTCTTCACGCCGCAGACGCTGCGCTGGCTCGAGCGCCACATCCTGCTCGATATCGTGGACGCGCAGTGGAAGGACCACCTGCTGACGCTCGACCACCTGAAGGAAGGCATAGGGCTTCGCGGATACGGACAGAAAGATCCGCTCGTCGAATTCAAGAAGGAAGCCTTCACCTTATTCGACGAGCTGATGAACCGGATCGACACCGAGGCCGTGCGGTTCCTTTTCCTCATGCAGCCCGCCAAGCCGCAAGAGGAAGCCAAGCAGATTGAACAGCGGCAGCAGCGCCAGGCCAAGAATCTGCAGTTTCAGACGGGTCCCGCGCAGGCGGAGGCGCCCAAACCCGTTCGTTCTGGCGCCAAGGTGGGCCGCAACGATCCGTGCCCCTGCGGATCGGGCAAGAAGTATAAGAAATGCCATGGGGCGGCTGCCTAGCATCGAGCCTCGGTCCTTCGACTCTCAAACCTTGTAGACTCATGCGGTTACACTGTTTGCTTCGCGAGCACAGGGCGGCCACGAGTCCGTTGGTGCATCGCGGTGGCCGTGGTTAGATAGTTCCCGCGTCGCCCGCCGGGTAGCGGACGGCACAACGAAACCAACTCGCATACACATCAAAGTCTCGGGCCAACTGCGCGAGGTTAGGCTGGAGACAAATCACCAAAATAGGAGAACTAGATGAAAAGATGGGCGCTATTGTGTGGGGCCATGTTGCTTTTCGCGGCGGCTGCTTCCGCACAGGATACTCCGCGAATTGAGGCGTTCGGCGGCTATTCGTATGTGCGCGTAAACCCGGGTTTCGGAATCTCTGGCGAGAACTACAACGGAGGCAGCGGTTCGGTGGCCTTCAACCTGAACTCCTGGCTGGGCGTGGTAGGCGACGTGGGAGGCTATCACTGGAGCCAGAGCACCCTTGACGCAACGGCCATCACGTACCTGTTCGGTCCCAAAGTCTCGCTGCGAACCGGTCCGATCACGCCCTTCGTCCAGACGCTCTTTGGCGGCGCGCGTCTCTCCGGCACGGCGAATGGCGGTTGCGGTGGCGCCATTGTCCACAGCCAACAGACCATCTTCGGCGGCTGCGGGTCCGGTTCCGAGAACGCGTTCGCGATGGCGCTCGGCGGCGGCCTGGATTGGAACGCCACGAAGCACATCGGTGTTCGGCTCATTCAGGCCGAATATCTGATGACGCGCTTCGGCGTCGTCGACAGCGCGGATACGCAAAACAACGCCCGAATTTCCGCGGGAGTTGTGTTTCGATTCTAACTGACTGATTCCGCGATTCCTTGGGGCCTGCGATTCTTCGCCGGCCCCGAGGATGCCCCAGGGGAGTCTTGTGTGCTCCCCCGCTGTTGGTGCCATTGTGACGGGCGTCACACCACAGCGGCCCGGCAATTCATAATCTTCATACAGGCATCATGTGGGTGGGTTGAAAAAGGAGAATGCCATGAAAAAGTGGTTTCTGGTTCTCGGGGTACTGTTCTTGTTCTCAAGTGTAGCTTCAGCGCAAGACGAGACCCCGAAGGTCGAGGCGTTCGGTGGTTACCAGCTCGTGCACGGAAACTACCTGAACACCGGCTTTACGTTCAACGGCGGCACCGGCTCGCTTTCATACAATCCGAACAACTGGCTTGGAATCGTCAGCGATTTCGGAGGCAGCCACTGGAACGGCTCGGGTGACACCGCGGGTCTGGATGCGACCCTGTTCACCTATCTGTTCGGTCCCAAGATCGCGTATCGAACCGAGAAGTTCACGCCGTTCGCTCAGGTGCTGTTCGGCGGAGCGCATCTCTCGGGCAGCTTGCTGGAAACCTGCGCCCCGGCGGCCCGTGTGCATCCGCAAGGATGCGTCCTGGTTTCGTCCGGCTCAGAAGATGCGTTTGCCATGACGATCGGCGGCGGGCTCGACTGGAACGCGACGAAACACTTCGGCGTGCGCCTCGGTCAGTTTGAATACGCCTATACCCGCTTCAATGGTCTGGGCTCGAGCGGCGGCGACTCGCAGAACAGTCTCCGCTTTTCGGCGGGCGTCACGGCACGCTGGTAGTATTCGCGGAACTTGTACCCCGGGGCCGGCGAGCGA
>Ga0335083_10001912_pt1 | contig 28072 bp, 20 predicted proteins | sample Lox_Sample_42_FD_206716 | JGI IMG/M metagenome (GOLD analysis project Ga0335083, IMG submission 206716) | Soil microbial communities from Loxahatchee National Wildlife Refuge, Florida, United States - Lox_Sample_4.2 | ecosystem: Environmental > Terrestrial > Soil > Wetlands | place: USA...
CGCGCTTGAGCTAATTGCGCAGAAGGGGCCGGGCGGCTTCACCTTCGCCGAGGCGGCGCGCTGGGCCGGAGTCAGTCCGGCCGCGCCTTACCGTCACTTCCGCGACCGCGACGAGCTGCTAGCGAGCGTGGCGCTGCGGGGTTTCAATCAATTCGAGGCCGCCCTGGCGAGGGCCTGGGATGACGGCCGCCCCGACACGTTCACGGCGCTCGATCGGCTGGGCAAGGCCTATCTCGCGTTCGCGCGCAGCGAGCCCGCCTATTATTCGGCGATGTTCGAAGCCGGTATTCCGCCCGCGACCAATACCGAACTGCGTGAAGCGGGAGATCGGGCGTTTGCCGTCCTGCGCGGCGCAGCGGAAAAGTTGTGTGGGCACATAACAGGAAGCGCCCGACCTCCGGCATTGATGGTCGCCTTGCATATCTGGGCGATGGCGCACGGTATCGCTTCGTTGTTCGGACGTGGCGATGCAGCGAAGCGCACGGTGCCGATGTCACCGGAAGAACTTCTGGAGGCGGAAGTGTTGGTTTATTTGCGGGGTCTTGGTTTGCCAGACGCCAAATCCGCGCGTTCGACTTGAGGTCCCTGGCGGTCTCGTTCACGAACCCGTGAGGGCCTTGACAGTTCGAATACCCGATGTAAATGTTATTTACATTCACACCTAGGAGGTACCGTCATGGTCCTCGTCGACAAGCTCGATGAACTTGGAAAACCGGCCTGGATCGCGCTCGCGGTCCTCGGCTTCATCGCCTGGTGGCCGGCCGGCCTCGCCGTGCTGGTCTTTTCGATCTTCAGTGGACGCTTTGGGAGCAGAAGAATGGGATGCTGGCATCATCAAGACGGCCGGTGGGAAAACCACATGAGCCGATGGCAATCAAAAATGGAGCGCATGCAGGAGAAGATGGATCGCGTGCGCAGCAAGATGGACCAGGCGCGTGGCAGCGGCGGCAATTGGTGGGGCACCCCACCGTCGAGCGGCAATCGCGCGTTTGATGACTATCGCACCGAGACGCTGAAGCGGCTCGAAGAGGAGCAGCGCGAGTTCAAGGAATTCCTGGAGCGGCTGCGCTTTGCTAAGGACCGCGCCGAATTCGATCAGTTCATGAACGAGCGGCGCGACCGCCCGCATGACGAAACTCCGCCACCCCCTCCGCAACCGCAGGCGTAAATATCTCGCATCAGCCGCGTCTGTTGTTGTCTGGGCCGTCCATTTTCCCGAATGGACGGCCCTATTCTTTTTGGATGCCGCTTAGATGCCGCGCGTGGGCCGGCGATGTTAACCGCGCATTAAGCACAACCGGGCTTCGTTAGCTTGAACGACCGGTGTTGCGCCCTAGTTTGGACAAGTTTCGCGATGATTTCGATCCAGCCGGTGGCGGGTCCGGCTTGGGTCATGCTTGGGTCCTTGCGAAATTTATTGGGTCTTGGTCGGCGCGCGTGATGCGGCTGGCTGTTGCCTTTGGTCCCGGCGCCGGCGCGCCGCTCCGGTTATCACCTGCCCGGATCGCCGAAAGGACGCGCCCATGAACCCTGCCGACATCACCGCGTCGGCCCTGCCTTTGACATCCTCTGATCTGTCGCTGTTTCACCTGTTCTGGCAGTCCCACTGGCTGGTCAAGACGGTGATGTGCGGCTTGATCGTGTGTTCGGTGTGGGTCTGGGCAATCGCCATCGACAAGACCATCCTGTTCGCGCGTTTCCGCAGAGCGGCCGACGGTTTTGAGCAGGCATTTTGGTCGGGTCAGTCGCTTGAGGAGCTTTATGCCTCGCTCGCATCCGACCCCGGCCATTCAACCGGCGCGCTGTTCGTGGCCGCCATGCGCGAATGGAAAAAGAGCTTTGAAGGGCACGTCCGGTCGCTCGCCGGGCTGCAGATGCGCATCGAGAAAGTCATGGATGTCGCGATCGCGCGCGAGGTCGAGCACATGGAACGCTGGCTTCTGGTGTTGGCGACCGTAGGCTCCGCTGGCCCGTTCATCGGCCTGTTCGGCACCATTTGGGGCATCATGACGAGCTTTCAGTCGATCGCCGCCTCCAAGAACACCTCGCTTGCGGTCGTCGCCCCCGGTATCGCCGAGGCGCTGTTTGCGACCGCGATCGGTCTCATTGCCGCCATTCCGGCGACGATTTTCTATAATAAGTTCATTACCGAGGTGAACCGGCAGGCCCAGCGCCTGGAAGGGTTTGCGGACGAGTTTTCGGCGATCCTGTCGCGGCAGATCGACGAGCGCGGGTGAGGGGCGGAGATGGCGGCGAACGTAATCGGCGCGACGTCGGGGGGGCGGCACCGGCGCCGCCGGCGCGGCGTCATGAGCGAGATCAACGTCACGCCGTTCGTCGATGTGATGCTGGTGCTGCTGATCGTGTTCATGGTGTCGGCGCCGCTGCTGACGGTCGGCGTCCCGCTCGATCTGCCGCAGAGCCAGGCCAAGTCGCTTGAACAGGATCGCGAGCCGCTGACGATCTCGGTGAACGTCCAGGGCCAGATCTTTCTGCAGAACACCGAGATCAAGCTCGAAGATCTGGTGCCAAAGCTTAAAGCCATTACCGATGCGCGCGGCGGCTTGGACGAGCGCATCTATGTGCGCGGCGACAAAAAAGTGGATTACGGTGCGATGATGCGCGTTATGGGCCGCTTGTCGGCGGCGGGCTATCATCGCGTCGCTCTCGTTACCGAGGTCGAGCAGGGCGGGGGATGAGGCGCAGTCTCATCATATCGGGTGTTGCCCATGCCGTCGTATTGGGCTGGGGCCTGGTCGCCTTTGCCGCGCGGCCGAACGACGCGCCGCCGACCGAGGCGCTCCCGGTCGAGTTTGTTTCGGCGACCGACTATACGCAGCTCACCAGCGGCGTGAAGAACGCGCCGAAGCCGGTCAAAGATGCAAAGCCTCTGGCCGACAAGGTGGGCGTGCCCAAGCCGGTCAAAGAGCTTGCGCCAAAAGCCGTCGACAAGCCTGAAATCAAAACCGACGCTGCGCCGCCGCCCAGGCCGGAGCCAAAACCCGAAGCGAAATCCGCCGAGAAGATCGAGAAACCCAAGGAACCGAAGCCCGACACGAAGTCCGCGGAGAAGGCCGACAAACCCAAAGAGCCGAAGAAGGTTACGGATCAGATTGCTGACGCTTTGAAAAAAGAAGAAATAAAAAAGCCGCCGAAAAAGCAACCTGAGTTCAAGCCCGACCAGATCGCCGAGGAGTTGAAAAAGGACGAGGCGAAGAAGACCCGCCCGTCGCCCAGGTTCGATGCCGATCAGGTTGCTGCGCTGCTCGACAAGCGCGACCCGCAGCGGCAATTGGCGAGCGCCGAGACCTTAAACGGCACAGCTTCGCTCGGGGCGCCGACCGGCCACGCCACGCAATTGTCGGTGTCCGAGATGGACGCGCTGCGGCAGCGGCTGAGCGAGTGTTGGAATCCGCCGCCGGGCCTCGACATGAATTCCAACGTCTATGTCGTGCTTCGGGTGCAGTTCAAAGCTGATGCTTCGCTGGCCAGTGAACCGGTCGTGGTCGAAGATTCGGCATCGTCATTGGGCCCTGCACTTGCTGAAAGCGGCAAGCGGGCGCTGTTGTCGTGCCAACCATTTACAATGCTGAGACCGGAGCACTATGACCTCTGGAAGGACATTGCGGTGAAGTTCAATCCGCATGAGCTGCTCGGTCAATAACCCGGACAATTTCCACGTCATGACACGCGCATCCCTGCCTAACTCCACGCCGATGTTCTCTTTGACGCGGCGCCGTGCGCTAAAGCTTGGGGCCGGCGCCGCAACTCTGGTGCTGTCTGCGCGCGCCGCGGTCGCTCAGGTTCGCCTCGACATCACCCAGGGCAACGCCCAGCCGATGCCGATTGCGATTACCGATTTTCTCGGCGGCGCTCCGAGCGACACCGAAACCGCGGTCGGCGTTTCCCAGATCATCACCGGCAACCTCAAGCGCAGCGGCCTGTTTGTGCCGATCGATCCGGCCGCTTTTCTGGAAAAGATCGTCAACGTTGACGCCGTCCCGCGGTTTGCCGACTGGCGCACCATTAATGCGCAGGCGTTGGCGACCGGACGGGTCACCCGCCAGGCTGACGGGCGGCTTAAGGCCGAGTTCCGTCTTTGGGACGTGCTGGCGGGACAACAATTGGCCGGACAGCAATACTTCACCACGCCGGACAATTGGCGCCGCATCGCGCACATTATTTCAGATGCCATTTACGAGCGGCTGACCGGCGAGAAAGGCTATTTCGACAGCCGCGTCGTATTCGTGGATGAGACCGGCCCAAAGGAGCGGCGCATCAAGCGGCTCGCCATCATGGATCAGGACGGCGCCAACGTGCGCTACCTCACCCGCGGCGACGAGCTTGTACTTACGCCGCGCTTTTCGCCATCGACCCAGGAAATCACCTACATGGCATATGGGGAAGGTGACCCGCGCGTTTATCTGCTCAACATTGAGACTGGTCAGCGTGAGATCGTCGGCAACTTTCCCGGCATGAGCTTTGCGCCCCGGTTTTCGCCCGACGGCCAGCGCGTCGTCATGAGCCTGGAGGAAGGCTCTAATGCCAACCTCTTTGTCATGGACTTGCGCTCCAAGTCGACCACACGGCTGACCAATACGCCGGCGATCGATACTGCGCCCTGCTATTCGCCCGACGGCGCGAAGATCTGTTTCGAGTCCGACCGCGGCGGCCATCCGCAGATCTACGTGATGGCAGCAGCCGGAGGCGAGGCCCAGCGCATCAGCTTTGGCGAAGGCACGTATTCGACTCCGGTCTGGTCGCCGCGCGGCGACTACATCGCGTTCACCCGTCAGGCCGAGGGCAAGTTCGCAATTGGCGTGATGAAGCCGGACGGAACCGGCGAGCGCATCCTCACCGAGGGTTTCCATAATGAGGGGCCGACTTTCGCTCCCAATGGCCGTGTCATCATGTTTTTCCGTGATCCGGGCGGCAACGCCGGACCTTCGCTGTTCACGATCGACACCGGCGGGCGGAATGAACAGCGCGTGCCGACTCCAAGCTTCGCCTCCGATCCGGCCTGGTCGCCGCTTTTGTCATAGGCACGCACCTGCCGCAGGGTAGTTCAGCTGTCACAGCCGAGTCATTGCGTCGTCACCGATTCGTCGCCGCCCCCACATCGTTGCCGCATTCACGGCCTATTAAGCATACCGAAAGCTTTGCGCGTGATGGGCGGGTCGCAGCGTTCTTTGCAAGGCTCCATCAAGGTTGACGGAACGTTCGTTTAACGAAGGCAGCGCTAGATCGCTCCAGGCACCAACCATGTCCGGTCACAACGGAACAGTGGAGGCACCGCTTATGAACCTGGTCAGTATCTCCCGCAGCGCCAAGTTCGCGGCTCTCATATTCGGCGCACTCGCGATTGCAAGCTGCGCCAAGACGCCCGAGCCGGTGGCGATGGCCGGCGCGGCTGCGCCCGGCAGTCAGCAGGACTTTATCGTCAACGTCGGCGACCGGGTGTTCTTCGACACCGATTCCTCGGAGCTATCCCAGCAGGCGCGGGCGACGCTCGACAAGCAGGCGATGTGGCTCAATCAATACAATCGCTACGCCTTCCTCATCGAAGGCCATGCCGACGAGCGCGGCACGCGTGAATACAACATCGCGCTCGGCGCCCGCCGTGCCCAGACGGTGCGTGAATATCTGGTCTCGCGTGGCGTGTCGGCGCAGCGCATGCGCACCATCTCCTACGGCAAAGAGCGGCCGGTGGCGGTGTGCAACGACATTTCATGCTGGTCGCAGAACCGCCGCGCTGTGACCGTGCTCAATCAGAGCTCATAGCGGACACTGTTCGCCAACGCTTTCGAACACGAAGCTTGATCGGCGCCAATCCTGGCGCCGATCGCGCTTTATGCGCGACGCTTCGCCTCGCCAACATTTGCCTTGCCTCAATCGCCCTGAAAGCTGATCGTAGCCGGCGGTCGCGTCGTTGACGCATTGCGGTCGTATTAGCGTGTGCGCATGAAGCTCGATCCGGAATTGCTGTCGCGCATCCAATTCGCGTGGGTCATCGGATGGCACATTCTGCTTCCGGCATTCACGGTCGGGCTGGCTTCATTCGTCGCCTTCCTCGAAGGCGCATTTGCGCTGACCAGGAAGCCCATCTTTCTGCATCTCTCCCAGTTCTGGCTGAAGATTTTCGCGATCTCCTTCGGCATGGGCGTCGTGACCGGGATTGTCATGCCGTTTCAGTTCGGCACTAACTGGAGCCGGTTTGCGGACGCCGCCGGCAACGTGATCTCGCCGCTGTTGGCCTACGAAGGCTTGATGGCGTTTTTCCTCGAGGCGACTTTCCTTGGCGTATTATTGTTTGGCCGCAAACTCGTGCCGCCGCTCATGCATTTCGTTGCCGCTGTTTTGGTGGCCGGAGGTACGCTGTTGTCGTCGTTCTGGATCCTCGCCACCAACAGCTGGATGCAAACGCCGGTTGGCTACGAAGTGATCGATGGCCGATATTTTCCGAAGGACTGGTTTGCGATCGTCTTCAGCCCTTCGTTTCCGTATCGGTTGATGCACACGGTCAGTGCTTTCTACGTGACGACGGCGTTCGTGGTGCTGGCTGTTGGCGCCTACACGGTTCGTCGCGGACAATGGGCCGCCGAGGGCCGGATGATGCTCCGGCTGGCGCTGTGGTTTTTGATGATTTTCGTACCGTTGCAAATCTTCCTCGGGGATTTGCACGGTCTGAATACTCTTGAGCATCAGCCGGCAAAGCTCGCCGCGATCGAAGGCCTTTGGGACGGCGGCAAAGGCGTGCCGGCCTCGATCATCGGCTGGCCAGATCAGGCGGCGGAACGCAATCTTGCGGAGATCGCCATTCCGCATGTCGGCAGTCTCTATCTCACGCATTCCTGGGATGGCGAAGTCAAAGGCCTCAAGGACTTTCCGCCGGATCAGCGCGCGCCGGTCGCGATCGTCTACTTCGCGTTCCGGATCATGGTCGGGATCGGCTTATTAATGCTGGCGATCGTCGCCGCCGGATTGCTGTTGATGGCGCGGGGGCGGCTTGACCAGACGCGATGGTATCTGCGGCTCTGTCAGTTTGCATGCTGCCTCGGATTTATTGCCGTGGTCGCCGGCTGGACCACGACCGAGGTCGGGCGTCAGCCGTGGACGATCTATGGCTTGATGCGAACGGCGGACTCGGTTTCGCCCTCGCTGACCGGCGCCAATGTCCTCACTTCGCTCCTGATGTACGTTGCGGTTTATCTGGTGATCTATCCGGTCGGCGTCTCCCTCATGCTGCGTTTGGTCTGGCGCGGTCCGGTGCCATCCGATGAGGCCGCGCTGATTGGCGGCGGCAGGCCAAAGACTCCGATAGAGGCTTTGGCGTCTCCGACACCTGGAACCCGATCATGACGCCGACACTCAGCCTGGTGCCGGTATGGACGGCAATCCTCGGGTTCGGGGTGTTTTTTTATGTCGCGCTTGACGGTTTCGATCTCGGCGTCGGGATGCTTTACAATTTTGCGCCCGACCGCAATGCGCGCGATCAAATAATGAACTCGATCGCACCGGTGTGGGATGGTAACGAGACCTGGCTCATTCTTGGCGGTCTAGGTTTACTGGCCGCCTTTCCCGTTGCCTTCGCTATCATCATTCCTGCGGTCTACTTTCCGATCCTGCTGATGCTGCTCGCCTTGATCTTTCGCGGGGTCGCTTTCGAATTCCGCTATCGCGACGCCGAGTCCCGGACGTTCTGGGATCACGGTTTTGCTATCGGCTCGGCGATTGCGGCTTTTGCGCAAGGCGTGGTCCTGGGTGCATTCATCCAGGGCTTCCAGGTCGATGGCCGTCAGTTTGTCGGCAGTTCGTTCGATTGCTTCACGCCGTTTTCCATATTTACCGGGCTCGCTCTGATGTTCGGCTACGCGCTGCTCGGTGCCGGTTGGCTGGTGATCAAAACCGAAGGCACATTGCAAGATTGGGCGCGCTCGCTCGGACGCCGCTGCCTGATCGGCGTGACGCTGGCTGTCGGTGTCGTCAGCTTGTGGACGCCGTTCATCGATGCCCACATCGCGGCGCGCTGGTTTTCCTGGCCGAACATTGTGATGCTCGCGCCGGTGCCGCTGATCACTGCCGCCCTGGTCTGGTTTGAATGGCGATCGCTCAACAATCGATCGGAGTATGCGCCATTCCTCGCGGCTTTGGGCCTGTTTCTGATGTCATACCTTGGCATAGCCATCAGCTTGTGGCCAATGATCGTGCCTCGACATTTTACCCTGAACCAGGCGGCGGCGTCGGAAAGTACGCAGGCGTTCCTCCTGGTTGGCACGCTCGCGCTGTTGCCGGTTATTTTGCTTTATACCGGATGGTCATATTGGGTGTTTCGCGGCAAGGTGCGTTCGAACATTGGATATCATTGAATTTCTAGGCGATCTGTCGTCGAAGCACAGCCGAGGTCGCGCGCCACCATGAAACATGGCATGAAGCGTCCGCAATTCGTGTTCTGAGGTGCCCCCGCGGCGGGAGTTTCAATCGTGAATTTCAGCGCGCTCACTCGCACGATAGCGATGGTCGTTGTTGTCATGGCGGCTGCCGCGTGCGGTCAAGACAATCGCTATGTTGCTCCGCCGCCTCCGAAAGTCGTCGTTGCGCAGCCGGTGCAGAAGCCGGTGACCTTGTACCTTAATCTGACCGGAAACACCGCGCCGGTCAGGTCCGTAACTCTGGTCGCCCGGGTCCAAGGCTATCTGGAATCGATCGATTACAAAGACGGCGCCGCGGTCACCAAGGGAACGCAGCTCTTCGGCATCGAGCGCGACATCTATCAGGCGCAGCTCGATCAAGCCAAAGGACAATTGGCGCACGACCAGGCGGTGCTCGAAGAAGCGCAAATGAATCTGACCCGCTACCAAACCTTGCAGCAGCAGAAGTCAATTGCAGCGCAACAAGCGGAAGACCAGGTCTACGTCGTGCAGCAGGACAAGGGCACGGTTCTGCTTGATCAGGCCAACGTCGAAACCGCGAACATCAACCTTGGCTATACGAGGGTCCTCGCCCCTTTCGATGGCGTCGTCACCAATCATCAAGTCGATCTCGGTGCGCTCGTCGGCATGTCCGGACCGACCACGCTTGCAACCATCGTCCAGTCCGACCCGCTCTACGCCTATTTCACCGCGAGCGAGCCTCAAATCCTGGGACTCAGACGAAACCTTGCCAACCGCGGCCAGAGCTTGCGCACGACAAACCTATCGGACATCCCGGTCGAGATCGGGTTGCAGGATGAAGAGGGCTATCCTCACAAGGGACACATGGACTACGTCTCGCCGCAGCTCGACACCTCGACCGGCACGCTGACGGGACGCGCCCTGTTTGACAACAAGGATCACGCTCTACTGCCGGGCCTGTTCGTGCGGGTTCGAATACCAATCGCTCGTCAGGACAAGGCGCTGCTGACGCGAGACGATGCGATCGGGACGAGCCAGGAAGGCAGCTACGTGCTGGTGGTCGGTCCGGACAATGTCGTTCAGCGCAAAATCGTCAAAACCGGAGCAAGGGAGGGTCAGTTGCGGATCATCGAATCCGGACTCGATCCTGGCGATTGGGTCGTGACCGAAGGCGTTCAGCGGGCATTTCCCGGCGCCAAGATCGAGCCGCAACGATCCGAGCTGACGTCGGCTGCAGCCGATCCATCGGACGCCGCGAAGACGAGCGTCTCCGGCCCGACGCCGAAATGAAACATCGCTGGGGACCGGCATGATCTCGCGCTTTTTCATCGATCGGCCGGTGCTCGCCAACGTGCTGGCGCTGGTCTTTGTCCTGATCGGCCTAGTCTCTCTCTTGCAATTGCCGACTGCGCAATACCCTAACGTCGTCCCGCCGACCATACAGGTCACGACCCTGTACCCGGGCGCGAGCGCCAAGACCCTGATTGACACCGTCGCCCTGCCGATCGAGCAAAGCGTCAACGGCGTCGAGGACATGCTCTACATGCAGTCGACCAGTGCGGACGACGGCAGCTATACTTTGGTTGTCACCTTCGCGATCGGCACCGACCCCGACAAAGCGCAGATCCTGGTCCAGAACCAGGTGGCCGCCGCCATTGCGTCGCTGCCGCAGCAAGTCCAGGCCCAGGGCGTGACGACGGCGAAGAAGTCGACTTCGATTCTCGAAATCGTCACGCTGGTTTCGCCGGACGGCCGCTTCGACAGGCTGTTCCTGTCGAACTACGCCGTCATCAACGTGCAGAACGAACTGGCTCGCCTCAAGGGCGTCGGTGGCGTGACGATCCTCGGCGCCGCGCAATACGCCATGCGCATCTGGCTGAATCCAGACCTGCTTCAGGCACGGGCGCTCACGCCACAGGACGTGATCAACGCCATCCAACAGCAGAGCCAGGAAGTCGCCGCCGGTCAGGTCGGTGCGCCGCCTGCGCCGCAAGGCCAGGATTTCCAATATACGCTCGACCTCAAAGGCCGCCTGGACGATGCCGCCGAATTCGAGAACATCGTCGTCAAGGTCGATTCAGCAAATGGCGGACAAATCACCCGTATCCGCGACATCGGCCGCGTCGAGCTCGGTGCCCAGACCTACAGCACGTCGTTCAATCTCGACGGCCGACCGGCATCGGGCATCCAAATCTCCCTCCTGCCAGATGCTAACGCGATTGCGGTCGCCGGCGAAGTCCACGCCAAAATGGAGCAGCTCGCCAAGAGCTTCCCGGCGGGCCTCACCTACGTGACGCCCTTCGACACGACGAAATTCGTGAAAGCCGCGATCAACGAGGTTTATCTGACGCTGCTCGAGGCCGGTGTTCTGGTGCTGATCGTCATTCTCGTCTTCCTGCAGGACTGGCGGGCGATGCTGGTCCCGGCGACGACCGTTCCAGTGACAATCATCGGCGCCTTTGCCGCGATGGCAGCGCTTGGTTTCTCCGTCAATCTCTCGACACTGTTCGCGATCGTGCTCGCGATCGGCATCGTCGTCGACGACGCGATCGTCATCGTCGAGGGCGTTTCGCGCTATGTCGAGCAGGGTGTCCCCGGCCGCGAGGCGGCAGGCAAGGCGATGGAAGAGCTGATGGGTCCCGTCATCGGCATCACACTGGTGCTGATGTCGGTCTTCATCCCAGCCGCCTTCCTGCCGGGGTTGACCGGGCAGCTCTATCGGCAATTCGCGCTCGTCATCGCCGCCACCGCTTTCATCAGCGCGATCAACGCAGTGACCTTGAAGCCCACGCAATGCGCGCTGTGGCTGCGGCCGCCGATCCCGGGTGAGCGGCGCAACCTATTCTCTCGCGGCTTTAACGCCGTCTTCGGGGCCACCGAGCGGGCCTATGTGGGGCTCATCGGCGCAATGACACGCCGCAGCGGTGCCATGGTGGTCCTTGCGCTGCTTCTGGTATGCGTTGCGATCTGGGGGCTGACGCGCGTGCCGACCGGCTTCCTGCCGGACGAGGACCAGGGCTATCTGATCGTCAGCGCACAACTGCCCGACGGCGCCTCGAAGGAGCGCACCGACGCGGTCATGCAACAGATCTCAGGGATTGCCGGGAAGGTGGCCGGCGTCGACCATGTGGTCACCGTCGGCGGCGTTTCCATCCTCGACAACATGGCAAGACTCGCCAACGGGGGCGTCGCCTTTGTGGTCCTCAAAGACTGGGATGTGCGCCTCAAGCAGAAGGGACAGGATCTGCGTTCGATCTACCAGAATCTGACTCGCTCACTGCAAGGCGTGAAGCAGGCGGTCGCGTTCGCGCTCCTGCCGCCCCCGATCCAGGGCATCGGCAACGTCGGCGGCTTCAGCATGCAAGTCGAGATCAAGAACGGCGATTTCGACTACGCGCTGCTGCAGAGTCTCACCGACGCCGTGATCAGGGACGGCAGCGCTCAATCGGCTCTGCAACGGGTGAGCACGACCTTCCGGGCCGGCGCGCCCCAGCTCAACGTCATTGTCAACCGCATCAAAGCCGAGACGCTCGGCATTACGGTCGGCAACGTCTTTTCCGCCCTGGCGGGCTACGTCGGATCGAGCTACGCGGCCCAGTTCAACAAGTTCGGACACGTGTTCCAAGTCTACACGCAGGCGCTGCCCGACTACCGCGCGAGCGTCGACGAAATCAAGAACCTCAAGGTCAGGGCGGGCAACGGAACCATGACGCCGATCGGTACGGTGATCGACATCAAGGAGGTTCAAGGTCCTCCGCTAATCAGTCTCTACAATCTCTATCCATCGGCGACGGTTGTCGGCAGCGCAGTCCGCGGCTTCAGTTCGGGGCAGGCGCTCAACATCATGGACCAGATCGGCACACAGGCGCTGCCGACCGGAACAGGCTACGAATGGACCGCGATGTCCTACCAGGAGAAGGCGGTCGGCTCGCAAATCTATTTCGTCTTCGGCCTCGCGATTTTGCTCGTCTATTTCGTGATGGCCGGCCAATACGAGAGTTGGATCCAGCCGCTCTCTGTGATCCTTTGCGTGCCGCTCGCTCTGATTGGAACGGTTGGCGCGCTGACCGCTCTCGGCGTCGCCAACAATCTCTATACGCAGATCGGCCTCATCCTCCTCATCGCGCTCGGCAGCAAGAACGCGATTCTGGTCGTGGAATATGCGCGCCAAAAACGGGCTGAGGGGACGGAGATCGTCGCGGCAGCGGTCGAAGGGGCGCGGCTCAGGTTCCGCCCTATCCTCATGACCTCCTTCGCCTTCATTCTGGGCGTCTTCCCGCTCGTCATTGCGACCGGCGCGGGTGCTGGCGCGCGCCGGTCGATCGGCATCGCGGTCTTCAGCGGCATGATCGCCTCGACCTGCCTCGTCGTCGTGTTCGTGCCCTCGTTCTATGTGGTGATGCAGCGCTTCGAGGAGTGGCGGGCGCGTGCTAAGCAACCGCGCCTTCAACCCGCGGAATGAACCGACCCGAAGCGAGCGCGCAGAGGGCGGCCAGTCACAATTTAGACGCAGGATTCGTTATGTTAACGGCCGCCTACTTACCAAAATCGTTGCCGGCGATGATCCGCTTTTCCCTTATTTTTGTGGCCGTTTTTTCCGCGCTTGGTGCCGCATCGGTCCGGGCCCAGGACTCTCCGACAGATTTGGTGATGCGCATCGATCACCTCGAGGCCACGATCCGCAACCTCACCGGCAATATCGAGCAACTGCAGTACCGCAATCAGCAGCTTGAGCAGCAAATCCAGCATCTGCAGGCGGAACTGCAGGGCGGCGCGCCGGCTGCAGCAGCGCCGCCGCTGCGGCCAACTACGCAATATTCGCCGCCTGCCGCTGTGAGCCCGCAGGCTGTCGCGGCTGCACCGCCGGTCGCTTTGCCAGCGTCGCCACGGCCGCAATATTCGCCGCCTCCGGCCGCGCCAACACCAGCTATTGCCGCGGTGCCGATCGCTCCGCCCGCGGTCATCGAGGCGACACCACCATCGACGACACGGCGTGGCGACGCATTCGACCCATCTGCCAACCCAAACGCGCCTGGTGCGCCGCGCCCGCTCGGCGCCAGCACAGCCGCAACCGAGCCCCCGCCGCCGATCGCAAACACGCCCTCAACGGCAGGACAGCGTCAAATCGGTTCGCCGCTTGAACTCTCAACCTCTCCCCCAACCGCCAGTGCAACGGCGCGCGGCGAACTGCCGGCGCCGCCGCCGGTCAACACCAGTGCCACCGGTGCAACGCTGGCGACGCTGCCGCCGGGCAACACCGCCAGGGACGAATACGATCTCGCTTACGGTTACGTGCTCCACCGAGACTATTCGCTTGCTGCGGACGCGTTCCGCGTTTTTCTGCGACAATATCCGAGCGACCGGCTCGCGCCTGAAGCCCTGTACTGGCTCGGTGAGAGTCTGTTTCAGCAACAGCAGTACCGTGACGCTGCGGAATCGTTTCTTGCGGTTTCGACGAAATACGATACCATCGCGAGAGCGCCGGAGGCGTTATTGCGGCTTGGTGAGTCGCTTGCAGCGCTGGGCGAAAAAGAAGCCGCCTGCGCTTCGCTCGGCGAAGTGCTGCGTAAGTATCCGCGCGCGCCGTCGAATATAAAACAGACCGTGCTGCGGGACCAAAAGCGTGGTCATTGCTGACCAAGCCGTTAGCGGCGAGGAAGTGGACGCACTGTTCGGTGGTCTTGAAGGTCTGCGCGGACTTCTACTCGCCGTCTCCGGCGGTTCCGATTCTACCGCGCTGCTTGTGCTGGCGGCGCGGTGGGCCGCCGGACTCAAGAAACGGCGGAAACATTCGCCGAAACTTGCGGCTGTCACGATCGATCACGGGCTTCGGCCGGAGTCCCGGCGCGAAGCGTTGGCGGTGAAACGGCTGGCGCGCCGCCTCGATATTCCTCATCGCACCCTGAGCTGGCAGGGCAACAAGCCAAAAACCGGCTTGCAGGAAGCCGCGCGCAACGCGCGCTATCGGCTGCTTGCGGAGGAGGCCGCGCGCGTCGGATACGAATATATCCTGACAGCGCACACGCTCGACGATCAGGCGGAGACCGTCCTGTTTCGGCTTGCCCGCGGCAGCGGCCTGACCGGGCTCGCCGGGATGGCGCATGCTGCGCCGATTCCGGTCGGCAGCGACGCGGCGATCTTTCTGCTCCGGCCGCTCCTTAGCGTCTCCAAGGCGCGGCTGACTGCGACGCTTCGTGCCGCCAGCATTCCACATAGTGAAGATCCGACGAACCGCGATCCGCGTTTTACCCGGACGCGGCTGCGCGCGCTGTTGCCCGAGCTTGCGCGCGAAGGGCTCGATGCTCACGGCCTGTCTCGCTTGGCGTCGCGCATGCGGCGCGCGGAGGCGACGATCGAATTCGCCGTCGCTGTGGCGCGCGAGGCGCTGGCGCCCGGCCCGTGGCGCGAGCGGGGCCCGGTTGTTTTCAAAACAGCGCAATTTGCCGACCTGCCGGCCGAAGTAGCGCTGCGGCTTCTCGGCCAAGCCATCGCGCAAACCGGAAACGAAGGGACGGTCGAACTTGGCAAGCTTGAATTGCTTTATGAGGCGTTGCGTAACGCACGCGCTCCGCTGCGCCGAACCTTGGCAGGTGCGCTGATCGCGGTCGCGGCGGACCGTCTCACCATTGAGCGCGCGCCTGCTCGGCGTTCGTCAACCATACGCAGAACCGGCAGCAGGCGCTTTGTGAAATAAGGCGTATATTGGTTGGGTTGCGCATTCTGGGCTTCCCTTGGCAGGGGGCGAGTGGGCCCCTACATTGCTATGGTTACTCAGACGTGAAGCCGCCACGAATCGCGGCGCTACATAGGCCGTCGGGCACCGGCGGATCGCCGGCCGAGGACATGCGATGAATGCCAATCTTCGAAATTTTGCGTTGTGGGTCATCATTGTCCTGCTGCTGCTTGCATTGTTTACGCTGTTCCAGAACCCGGGCACCCACACGACGTCACAGGACATTTCGTTCTCGCAGTTGCTCAACGAGGTCGATCAGGGCCGCGTTCGCGACGTGCTGATCCAGGGTCCAGAAATTCACGGCACCTTCACCGACGGCCGCAGCTTCCAGACCTATTCGCCGAGCGATCCGAGTCTCGTTCAGCGTCTTTATAACAAGGGCGTCTCGATCACGGCGCGGCCGCTGACCGAGAACGTGCCCTGGTTCGTGTCGCTTCTGATCTCCTGGTTGCCGTTTGTGGCGCTGATCGGCGTGTGGATCTTCCTGTCGCGCCAGATGCAAGGCGCCGGCGGCAAAGCGCTCGGCTTCGGCAAGTCGCGGGCGAAGCTTTTGACCGAGGCCCACGGCCGCGTCACGTTTGAAGATGTGGCCGGTGTGGATGAGGCCAAGCTCGATCTGCAGGAGATCGTCGAATTCCTGCGCGACCCCGGCAAATTCCAGCGCCTCGGCGGCCGCATCCCGCGCGGCCTGTTGCTGGTCGGCCCGCCCGGCACCGGCAAGACGCTGTTGGCGCGCGCCATCGCCGGCGAAGCCAATGTGCCGTTCTTCACCATTTCCGGCTCAGACTTTGTCGAGATGTTCGTCGGCGTCGGCGCCAGCCGCGTGCGCGACATGTTCGAGCAGGCCAAGAAGAACGCGCCCTGCATCATCTTCATCGACGAGATCGACGCCGTCGGCCGCCACCGTGGCGCTGGCCTCGGCGGCGGCAACGACGAACGCGAGCAGACGCTGAACCAACTGCTCGTCGAGATGGATGGCTTCGAGGCCAATGAAGGCATCATTTTGATCGCCGCCACCAACCGGCCCGACGTGCTCGACCCGGCGCTGCTACGCCCGGGCCGCTTCGACCGCCAGGTGGTGGTGCCGAATCCGGACGTGGTCGGCCGCGAGCAAATTCTGAAAGTGCATGTGCGCAAGGTGCCGCTGGCGCCCGACGTGAACTTGAGGACCATCGCCCGCGGCACGCCCGGCTTCTCCGGCGCTGATCTGATGAATCTCGTCAACGAGGCAGCCTTGATGGCGGCGCGGCGCAACAAACGCATGGTGACGCAGGTCGAGTTCGAGGACGCCAAGGACAAGGTGATGATGGGCGCCGAAAGGAAATCGCTCGTCATGACCGAGGAGGAAAAGCTCCTCACCGCTTATCACGAGGGCGGCCACGCCATCGTTGCAGTCAACGTCAAGGCGACCGATCCGGTGCACAAGGCGACGATCATCCCGCGCGGCCGTGCGCTCGGCATGGTCATGCAATTGCCCGAACGCGACAAGCTGTCGATGAGCCTCGAGCAGATGACGTCGCGGCTTGCCATCATGATGGGCGGCCGCGTCGCCGAGGAACTTGTGTTCGGCCGCGACAAGGTCACTTCGGGTGCTGCTTCCGACATCGAACAAGCGACCAAGCTTGCTCGCATGATGGTGACACGCTGGGGTCTCTCTGACGCGCTCGGCACTGTCGCTTACGGCGAAAACCAGGAAGAAGTGTTCCTCGGTTATTCGGTCGCGCGTCAGCAGAATATCTCCGAAGCCACCGTGCAGAAGATTGACGCCGAGATCAGGCGGCTGGTCGAGGCCGGCTATCAGGAAGCGCAGCAGATCCTCACCGAGAAGCGCGCTGATCTTGAAACGCTGGCGAAGGGCTTGCTCGAGTTCGAGACCTTGAGCGGCGACGAGATCAAGGACCTGATCATGGGCAAGCGGCCGAACCGCGAATCGATCATCGAGCCGACCACGCCGCGCAACACGACGGTGCCGACCGCCGGCTCCGGCCGCAACCGGCCGCGCCCTGAAGGCCCGATGGAGCCGCAGCCGCAGGCTTAAAGCGGCGCGCGCTGCTCCAGCAGATAATAACCCCCTGCTGATCGCGCGGCCGGCGCGGGAGCCTCCGCAGCATTTCGCCATCAGACTGTAAGGCGTCACTTTAGCGGTTTGCCGGCGGTTTCGGGCGCCGCCATGGTTGCGATCAACGTCAGCACGCCGAGCACGATCAGATAGACTGAAATGGGCCAGGTCGCGCCGCCGCTCCACGCCATAAAAGTCGCCGCGGCAAACGGCGTCAGGCCGCCGCTGATCGCCGCACCGATCTGAAAGCCGAGCGAGGCGCCGCTGTAGCGGAGCCGGGCGGCGAACAGTTCGGAATACCAGGGTGCGCCGACGCCGAACCCGATGATCTGCCCAAAGATGATGGCGGCGATGATCGTCAAGGTGATGGTCAGTGTGTCCCTGGTATCCAGCAGCCAGAAGATCGGGAAGGCGAAGACAATCGCGAACGCGCAGCTGGCATAAAACATGGTCTTGCGGCCGATCCGGTCGGAAAGCCACCCGAACAACGGTATCGCGACGAGCCCGAGAACGGCGGACAGCAAAATGGCGTTGAGGATGACGCTCCGCGGCAAGCCGAGCTTGCCGGTGACGTAGCTGATCGCAAAGATGCCGGCGATACTGATGTAGCTGATCTCCGAGAGCTTTAAGCCGACGGCCGTAAAGAACGCCCGCCGATGCGCGGTCAGGATCTCGATCAACGGCAATCGCGCCGTCGCGTTCTTGGCTTCGAGCTCGCGGAAAACCGGCGTCTCCTCAAGCTGCATGCGGATGTACAAGCCGACGCCGGCCAGCAGGATGCTGATCAGGAAGGGAATGCGCCAGCCCCACGCCAGAAACGCCGGGTCCGACAATTGCGCCAGCAGGGCGAGCGCGCCGATGGCGGCGAGGTTCCCGATCGGATAGCCGAGCTGGACCATTGCGCCGAGCAGCCCTCGGTTCCGCACCGGTGCATTCTCCACCACCATGAGCACGGCGCCGGCCCACTCGCCGCCGAGGCCGATACCCTGAAGCAGACGCAGGATCACCAGCAGCACCGGCGCCAGAATGCCGATCTGGCCGTAGGTCGGTAATAGCCCGATCAGGAAGGTGCCGAGTCCCATAATGACGATTGTCATCGCCAGCGTGGCCTTGCGCCCGACACGGTCGCCAAAATGTCCGAAGATCGCAGCGCCGAGCGGCCGGGCCAGGAAGCCGACGCCATAGCTGCCGAACGCGGCGATCGTGCCCAGCGCCGGATTGGACAACGGAAAGAACAGCTTGCTGAAGACGAGGGCGCTCGTGGTGCCGTAGATCAGGAAGTCGTACCATTCGACCGCCGTGCCGACGATGCTTGAGACGACGATGCGCTTCATCTCGGTTGTTGCGCTCGGGCTTTCGGCAACGGGAAGCTGCCCGGCAATGCTCATGATGTCCTCACAAACGAAGAGTTGTCGCGCGCGAGGCCGCGCGAGTGGTGAACCTACCTGTAGCTACTTGCAAAACTGATGCCGGTGCACGCCTAGGCGTCCAAAACAATCGTCACCAGCGATGCATGCCCGTGCCTGGCGACTTCCAGTTCCAGCAGCGTTCCGCATTCGGTGCAGGCAAATTCCCGCAGTTCCAGCTCCGCATGAAGCGTGAGGTAGGGTCCGCAGGCTTGGGGTGGCACAACGCGGCGCGAAGCGCGCGGTTTCCAATCTTCGCTCGCCGGCCCGAGATCGGCGCCGCAGAGGCAACGAAAGCGTTGGCCGTTTTCGATACGGGGGCAGACTGCCGCATGTCCGGTGCCTTCGGGCGGATCGGACTTCGGCGGCCGGCCGCCAAGGCGCTCCGCGCGGATCGCGCTGCGCCGTGCGCGCGTCGCTTCGCCGTCAACCGCGCCGTCGCGCATGACAACGCCGTAGCGTGCCGATGCCCAGTGCGGCGTGACCAAACCGTTGTGCAGGTCGCGCGCGACGCGCGCGGGATCGCGCCGGATCGGATCGCCATAGCCGCCACCGCCCTGGAACGAATAGGCGAGCACGTCGCCGCGATGCAGCGGAAAGTGGCCGGGCTTGGAATCGAGACGCTTCACGCTGCCGCCGGCGTCAAACAGATCGTGCATATGGGCGTTGGCGTCGATCAGTTCGGCGATGCCCCCTCGATTTCCTCCGCCGCTAGCGGGGGAGGGTAGGGTGGGGGTGCGAAGCAGATGATACGCGCAGGCGCCGGGCATGCCGCCGAACTGACCGGCCGAATTAGGTACCTGTACGCCGTGCCCGACCACCATGGTATGCAGTTCGTCGGCGTCGTGCGGTGTAATGGCGAGCCCCATGGTTACACCGCCGCGCATCGTGCCGGCGCCTTCGGTGTCGGGAATGAACGAGCGAAACAGATAAAGAAACGGTCCCGACGCTTCGTTCGATTCGACATTGCCGATGCGCGGGCGCGGGATCGAGTGGTCGCCCGAGCCATCGAGACCGTCGTGGTCGATGTAGGCGCCGCCGCCGCCGGCCATTGCGTCCATCAGCAACATGCCGAACGGGCCGCCGTCGCGGTCGGGCCCCGCCATGGTCAGCACGGAGAACTGGCCTTTGGTGACGGCCTGGCCTTCCTGCACCAGCGACGCCACGCATGCTACCATCCGCGACATCGCGGCAACAGCAACGTTCTGCACCACCCAGGCGGTCGAGACTGTGGCGCCCGAGACTGGCGTCGGCCAGCGCGCGTTGCAGATATTGGCTTCCGGCACTTTGATCGTGACCGGCTTGAGCACGCCCTCGTTCCAGCGAATGTCCGGAGCGAGGATCGGCAACAGTCCGGTGAACAGCGCGCCACGCAAGCCGGAGCGCGTGCAATTGATAAAGCCCGGTGCCTGCGGCGAGGAGCCCTCCATGTCGATAGTGATTGAATCGCCGCGTTTGATGACCGCCACTTCGATCTGGTAAAGCCGATTGGCGTGGCCGTCGTGATCGAGAAAATCGCGCGCTCGGTAAGTGCCGTCGGGAATGAGCTTGAGACGCTCGCGCAGCCGCGCTTCCGAAGTGTCGATCTCGGTGCGCATGACCTGATCGACGGTCTCAACGCCGTAGCGGTCCATCAGTTGATGAAAGCGGCGAGCGGCGACGTTGTTGGCCGCAATCATCGCCTTAAAGTCGAGACCCACGACATGCGGCAAGCGCGTCATGCCCATGATCATCTGCCAGATGTCTTCGCGCAGCACCCCATTCTCGATCAGCTTCACGCCCGGCAGCAGCATCGCCTCTTGTTGCACTTCGGTTGCGGCAAATGCCCAGCTGCCAAAGGTCATGCCGCCGGTATCGAGTTCGTGCGCGCATGAGCCGGTCCATGCGATACGCCGGCCCTGATGAAAGATCGGCATCACGATCGACACGTCGGGCTGATGAATGGCGCCGCGATAGGGATCGTTGAGGATGAACATGTCACCCTCATTGATCCCGGGATTGTCGCTGAAATGCTCGATGATCGAGTAAATCACCGTCGACATGGTGCCGGCGTGGAAGATCACCTGCGGGCCCATGTTCACGATGTCGCCGTCGGCAAGGTAGATGCCGACGTTGAAGTCGGTCGCCTCGGTGACTACCGGCGAGCCGGACACGTTCTTCAGCGTGATCGCCTGCTCCTCGGTGATGGCTTCAAGCTTGTGGCGGATCACTTCGAAGGTGATTGGATCGATTGAAGCGTTGCTGCGGGATTGGCCGGTGAGGGGACTGTTCATCGCTGACGCTTCAGGTGAGATCGACGGAGAGATTGCCGGCGTTATCGAGCCGCGCGGTCTGGCCCGGCCCGACATAAACCGTGGTTTCAGGATGCTCGACGATGGCGGGGCCCGAGACAGCGAAGCCGGCGGGCATGTCGAGCCATTCAAACACGTCGGCCTCGGTCCACTTCAGTGTCGCGGGTTCAAAGATGCGGCGTGTTCCGGGCTTTGGCGCCACAACCGCGCTTGGCTTGCGGATCGAAGGTTTTTGCGTGCGTCCGACGGCGACCACGCGGAACGTCGTCAACTCGATGCCGGCAAAACGAAAGCCGGCGCCCTTGCCGTAAACCGCTTCGTAGGATTCCTCAAACGTCTCGACGAGCGTTCGCGCGGTCGTTGGCGTCACCGCACCATCCGGCACCGGCACCATCAGATCATGCGTCTGGCGGCGATATCGCATGTCGATTGAGCGCGCGAGCGCTGATTGCGCTTGCGTGAATCCCGACTGTTCCATCGCCGCGACGCAGCGTTCCTGCAATTCGGCGAACACGGCATTGATGGCGTCGCAGTCGAGACCGTCCCAGGGATCGTGGCTGCCGCCTCCGGCGCGCAGCACCAGCGAACGCTCGGCGGATTGCTGAATGTCGGAAGCGAGCGCGCCGTACGCAGAGTGCGCCATGCTGGTAGCGGGAATGAGAATGCGCGGCACGCCGAGCTCGGCGCCGTAACCGATGCAATGGGCAGGGCCGGCGCCGCCATAAGCGAGCAGCACAAAGTCGCGCGGATCGTGGCCGCGGCCGATGGTGACTTCGCGCAGTGTGTCGGCCATGTGTCCGTCGACGACGCGGCGAATGCCGGCGGCGGCCTGCTCGACGTTCATGCCGAGCGGCTCTGCGATCTGCTCGCGGATCGCCGTGGTTGCAGCGGCGAGGTCGAGCTTCATGCGGCCGCCGAGAAAATTGTCGGGCGAGAGAATGCCGAGCACCAGATCGGCATCGGTGACGGTGGCGAGCTCGCCGCCGCGATTATAGCAGACCGGCCCGGGCACCGCGCCGGCGCTGTCCGGCCCGACCCGCAACAGTCCGGCTTCGACGCGCGCGATCGAACCGCCGCCGGCGCCGATGGCGCGAATGTCGATCACCGGCGTGTTGAGATGAAAGCCGCCGGCCTCGTGGGTGCCGGAGACCAGCGCTTTGCCGTGGACGACCAAAGCCACATCAAAGCTCGTGCCGCCCATGTCGGTGGTGATGACGTTGGTGTGGCCGATCTCCTGCGCCAGCTGCAGCGAGCCCATGACGCCGCCGGCCGGGCCGCTCGCGACCAGCAGGACCGGCTTGCGCGCGGCTTCGCCCGCGGGAACGACGCCGCCCGCCGAGTTGAGGACGTTGAACTTGCCGCGAAACCCGCGCTGGCGAAGCAGGCTCTCGATGCGGTTGAGATAGTCGGCGACTTTCGGCGCGAGATAAGAGTTGAGCACGGTGGTGGCGGTGCGCTCGTATTCGCCGATGATCGGCGATACTTCGCACGATAAACTGACATAAGCGCCCGGAGCCATCTCACGGATGATCTCGCCCACCCGCCGTTCGTGCGCCGGATTGCGGAACGACCACAACAGCGCGACCGCGAACGTCTTGGCGCCGGCGTCGATCAGCTCGCGCACCGCGGTGCGAACGCTGCCCTCGTCGAGGGGCACAAGAACGTGCCCGGCCTGATCGATCCGCTCGCGGACTTCGCGGATGAGGCGGCGCGGTACAATCGGCTGCGGATAGCGCCGTCGGCTGTATTGCCCGAGATTCTCAACCGGAATGCCGGCGGTGAACCCCATCAACCGCTGCAGCATGAGCGTATCACCAAACCCGCGAGTGGCGATCAGGCCAGTGGCGGCGCCGGTGCGCTCGATCAGCGCGTTAGTGGCCTGCGTGGTGCCGTGACCGAAGGCGCTGACCCGGCCGAGCAAATCCTCAGGCGTCAACCCTTGAGTCTGGGCGGCGAGCGCCACGGCGTCGAATACGCCCTTTTCTAGTTCGCCGGGGGTGGTAGGCGCTTTGGCGGTGCTTATGTTTCCGCTCTCGTCCATGAGGACGAGATCGGTGAACGTGCCGCCGATATCGATACCAAGATACATGTTCGTAACCGGCTACAATGCTATATCCTTGGGGCGGCGGTGCTTCAGCGTGATGGTATCACGGCACCGACGCCATTGCGCTTCGAAGCATTTGGTCCAGCGTCTGGTCCAAATGCCGCCACAGCGATACCATATCCACCCGGAAGGCGAGGGCGATTCGTGCGGACCAGCTTTGTCGTTGGCGTTGTTGTTGCTCTGATTGCAGGGCCCGCGCTGGCGCAGACGCCGGGCGCGGGTCAGCCGACATTGCTCGATCCGCACCCGATGGTGCCGCATTCGCAGGTCGCGCCTGCTCCGGCGCAAAGCGCGCGGCCCGCGGCCGCTGCTGCAAAGCCGGCGAAGAAGCCTCGCGCGACCGCCAAGGCGCCTTCCACACCCGAGGCACGTTCGGCAGCGGCGCTGGCGCTGTCCGCCGATCCGGTTTTCGACGAAGGCACTTATCAGCGCATCAAAGAAGCGTTGCTGAGCTATTCCGCCATTCAGGTGCGCGGCGGTTGGCCGGCGCTGCCCGCGGACGTAAAGCTTGGCCCCGAGGCCACCGGGCCCGCTGTCGCCCTGCTGCGCCGGCATCTCGTGATCTCCGACGATCTCGCGCCGGAGCAGGAGGAGGGGGAAGTTTACGACGCGCCCGTCATCGACGCCGTCAAGCGGTTCCAGTTGCGTCACGGGCTTGAGGCGACCGGCAGCGTCGACGCGCGGACGCTGAAGGCGCTGAACGTACCGGTCGCCGAGCGGATCAAACAACTCGAAGCGTCACTCGAGCGTCTGCTCGGCATGGATTTCGTTTTCGCCGAACGTTACGTGGTCGTGAACATTCCGGCCGCGTTCGTCGAGGCGATCAGCCACGACAAGGTGGAGCGGCGCTACCGCGTCATCGTCGGTAAAATCGACAAGCCATCGCCGACGCTCACCGCCTTCATCACTGCGGTCAATCTCAATCCGACCTGGACCGTGCCGCTCTCGATCACCAAGAGCGAGATCCGGGCCCACATGCGCCGGGATCCGAGCTATCTGAGCCGGATGCATATGCGTGTGCTCGGCGCCCGCGACGAGGAGATCGATCCGCAAACCGTCGACTGGTCGTCCGACCGTTCGCCCAACTTCACCGTCCGCCAGGATTCTGGCGGTTTCAATGCGCTGGGCAATCTGAAGATCGACATGCCGAATCCGTATTCGGTCTACATGCACGACACCACGACGCGCAATTTGTTCGCCAATGACTACCGGTTCGATTCCCACGGCTGTACGCGGGTCGACAACGTGCGCGATCTTGCCGCCTGGATTCTTGAGGATGTGCCGCCGTGGAATCGCGCCGCGATCGACGCCGGCATCGCTGCCGGCGGGCTCAAGATCATCAACCTGCCGCATAAGATGCCGGTCGCCTGGGTCTATCTGACCGGCTGGGTGACGCGTGACGGCACCATCCAGTTCCGCGACGACGTGTACAAGCACGACCAGCAGCTCGACCGCGACAAGCTCGACGAAACGGTGCGCGCCGGCGGCTTTGTCGCGCCGTTGTCGCGTGAGGCGCAGCAGGCCGCGCCGCCGCCGCGCGAAGTGAAGCAGGTCTCCAATCTCGACAGCCGCTAAGCTGGCGTCAGCGCGAGTCGGCAAGTCTGAAAGCGCCGGCGTGCGCCGCGCGCTGACACTTCATCCGGACTCGATTAGCCGAGCTGTGACCCGCATCGAGGTCGATGTCGCGCGCGAAGGCGACGGGACTTTGGTGTTGCTCTACGCCGTGGCCTGCCGGATCGGCGATCTGCGGCTGCCGCCGGTCGTGGCGCCGGCGCGAACCGATGAGCTTTGGCGGCACACCTGCTTCGAGGCTTTTGTGCGAGCTTCGCCTGGCCCAGCGTATTACGAATTCAACTTTTCGCCCTCGACCCAGTGGGCTGCTTACCGGTTCGACGACTATCGAAGCGGCATGCATGTGGCGACCCGGATCAGCGCGCCGCGGATCGACGTGCAAACGGCGCCGGATCACTTGACGTTGCGAGCCGCGCTGGAGCTGGGTGCGGTTTCCGATTTGCCGGGCGGTGCGTGGCGTCTTGGCCTTTCTGCGGTGATCGAAGAAGCGATCAGCCGCAAATCCTATTGGGCGCTGGCGCATCCGCCGGGCAAGCCGGACTTCCATCATGCCGACTGCTTTGCGCTGGAGTTTTCCTAGCGCATGATCCGCGGCGCATCCCGCTTAGTTCCTCTCCCGTACAAAGGGCGGGAACAAACTAAGCTTGCCGCCAATTGGTTCACCTCGCCGTTGCACCAATGACCATGAAATTCGGCATCGACCGCCTTATCGCCGAACCCGTTCTGCGCGCGCCGCTCAAAGGCAAACGCGTCGCCTTGCTCGCGCATCCGGCTTCGGTCACGGCGGACCTCACCCATTCGCTCGATGCGCTCATGGCGTGCGGCGAGGTCGAGATCACCGCGGCATTCGGTCCGCAGCATGGTCTGCGCGGCGACAAGCAGGACAACATGGTCGAGTCGCCGGACTTCAACGATTCGGTGCACGGCATCCCGGTGTTTAGTTTGTACGGAGAAGTGCGCAGTCCCTCGGACGCGATGATGGATACTTGCGACATCGTCCTGGTCGATCTGCAGGATCTGGGCTGCAGGATTTACACGTTCATCACGACGCTGCGTTACATGCTGGAAGCGGCCGCGCATCACGGCAAGGCGGTGTGGGTGCTGGACCGGCCCGATCCGGTCGGCCGGCCGGTCGAAGGCCTGACCCTGCGCGAGGGCTGGCAAAGCTTTGTCGGCGCCGGACCGCTGCCGATGCGGCACGGGTTCACGCTCGGCGAGCTGGGTGCGTGGTTTATCAGAACGCTCAAGCTCGACGTCGACTATCGCGTCGTCTGCATGGAGGGATGGCAGCCCGACGCCGGGCCGGGATTCGGCTGGCCGCTCGGCGAGCGCGCCTGGATCAACCCCAGTCCCAACGCGCCGAATCTATGGATGGCGCGCGCCTATGCGGGCACTGTGATGGTTGAGGGCACGACGCTTTCGGAAGGCCGCGGCACCACGCGGCCGCTCGAACTGTTCGGCGCCCCCGACATCGATGCGCGCAAGGTCATAGCCGAAATGCACGCGCTGGCGCCGCACTGGCTCAAGGGTTGCCGGCTGCGCGCTTGCTGGTTCGAGCCGACGTTCCACAAGCACGCCGGCAAGCTCTGCAACGGCGTGCATATTCACACCGAAGGCCCCGGCTACGATCACCACGCGTTCAAACCCTGGCGCATCCAGGCGCTCGCCTTCAAGGCGATCCGGCGCCTCCATCCGGACTATCCGCTCTGGCGCGATTTTCCTTACGAATACGAGCACGGCAAACTCGCCATCGACGTCATCAACGGCAGCCCGTTGCTGCGGGAGTGGGTGGATGAGGCGCATGCGACGCCGCAGGATTTGGATGGGTTGGCTGTCGCTGATGAGCAGGCTTGGTTGAGCGAGCGCCGGGAGTTTTTATCCGCCACGGCGAAAGCGGGGGAGGACCGCGCGTAAAGCAGTGGAGGGGCGGTGGCCGCGCGGCTTTCTTCTCAGCCGTCAATACCGCGCATGCCCCGGCGTGCGCGGGAAGGGGATCGCGTCGCGCACGTTGGATAGCCCGGTGACGTAGGCGAGCGTGCGCTCAAAGCCGAGGCCGAAGCCGGCGTGGGGGACGGTGCCGTAGCGGCGCAGATCACGGTACCAGCCGTAGTGCTCTTTATCGATTGAGCGCTCGGTCATCCGTGCGTCGAGGACCGAAAGCCGCTCTTCGCGCTGGCTGCCGCCGATGATTTCGCCGATACCGGGCGCCAGTACGTCCATCGCCGCTACAGTTTTGCCGTCGTCGTTGACGCGCATGTAAAACGCCTTGATGTCCTTCGGGTAGTTCATGACGATCACGGGCTTCTTGGCGTATTTCTCGGTCAGATAGCGCTCGTGCTCCGATTGCAGGTCGATGCCCCACTTTACGGCAAACTCGAATTTCTCATTTTTTCCTTGCGCGCGCTCCAGCACGGCGATTGCTTCGCCGTAATCCATGCGCAGGAATTCGGACGTGACGATGCCTTCAAGCTTCGCCACCAGGCCTTTCTCGATCCGCTCGTCGAAGAAGGCGAGATCGTCCGGCCGTTCCTTCAGCAGCGTTTCGAAGGTGAACTTCAACAGCCGTTCGGCGAGCGTTGCGTCGTCGGAGAGATCGGCGAACGCGATTTCCGGTTCGATCATCCAGAATTCGGCAAGATGCCGGCTGGTGTTGGAGTTCTCGGCGCGGAATGTCGGCCCGAAGGTGTAAACTTTGGTCAGGGCCAGGCAATAGGCCTCGACGTTGAGCTGGCCCGACACCGTCAGGAACGCTTCGCGGCCGAAGAAATCCTTGCCGTAATCCACTTGGCCCGCGGCGTTGCGCGGCAGGTTGGCGAGATCCAGCGTCGACACGCGGAATAGCGATCCGGCGCCTTCCGCGTCGGACGAGGTGATGATCGGGGTGTTGACCCAGAAAAAGCCGTCGTCGTCGAAGAATCGATGGATCGCCTGCGCCAGCGTGTGCCGCACCCGTGTTGCCGCTGCGATCACGTTGGTGCGCGGCCGCAGGTGCGCCACCTCGCGCAAAAACTCCATGGTGTGCGGCTTCGGCTGGATCGGATAAGTGTCCGGGTCCTCGATCCAGCCGATCACCTTGATCGCGCTCGCCTGCATCTCGAACGGCTGCCCCTTGGCCGGCGACGGCACGATCGCTCCGGTTGCCTCGACCGCGCAGCCGGTGGTGATCTTGAGGACCTCATCGTTGTAATTCGCCAGCGAGTTGGGCGCGACCACCTGCAGCGGGTGGAACGACGATCCGTCGGATACGTGCAGGAACGAAATGCCCGCCTTGGAGTCGCGCCGGGTGCGCACCCAGCCCTTGACCGTGACGACCCGGTCGTTCGGCGCTTCGCCGGCAAGGATGGCGCAGACGTTGAGCTCGTGATCGTTCATCGGGCGAGAGCTATCATAGTCCGCGACCGTGTCGCAATTGAGCAGCAGCGTGACGCGTGACACGGACGAGCGTGGCGGCTTGCCGGTCGAATGATCGCTCAAAACTGCGATCGGTCACCCAGCGGCCGCCATTTCGGCTTCCCAA
>Ga0335083_10001913_pt1 | contig 28071 bp, 25 predicted proteins | sample Lox_Sample_42_FD_206716 | JGI IMG/M metagenome (GOLD analysis project Ga0335083, IMG submission 206716) | Soil microbial communities from Loxahatchee National Wildlife Refuge, Florida, United States - Lox_Sample_4.2 | ecosystem: Environmental > Terrestrial > Soil > Wetlands | place: USA...
CGCTTTAAGAACGTCCTTGGTACGATACCGGAGATCTAAAATCGTGGCCTTCATGTCTACATCTAAGTATACATTAACGATACTGATCTTACTGACGGGCTCGCTAGCTATCGCGCTGCAATCGATACAACACATGCCGGCGTAAGGGATGACCCTCGGCCAATTTAGGATGATCAAAATCGTCCGCCGGATTGCGGGTCATGCCGAGCTTCTCCATCACGCGCCGCGAGCGGAGATTCGCGGGCACGGTCATGGAGACGAGTTCTTCGACCCCAACCGCCTCGAAGGCATGGCGGACCATTTCCCGAGCGCCTTCGGTGGCCAGGCCTTGTCCCCAGTATTCCGGCCCCAGTCGCCAGCCAATTTCCACGCAAGGAGTGAAATGTGCCTCGAATGACGGAACAGCCAGTCCGATAAAGCCGATGAAGGCGCTCGTCTGGCGCAGCTCGGCCGCGCACAAACCAAAGCCGTGCCGCTCGAAATGCGCTTCGATTCGATCCACACTTTGACCGCTCTCTTCGCGCGTCAACACGCTGGGGAAAAAATCCATCACGCGCGGATCTCCATTCATGCGTGCGAACGGCTCGCGATCGGAAGGCCGCCAGCGCCGAAGAATCAGCCGTTCGGTCTCGGCGACCATCATCGCCGTTACTGCGACACGGGCAGCGTCGTGGTATTGGTCAGGACGCCATTTTGACTGATCGTCACCGTCAGATTGCCGGACCGCGCATCGGAAGGCACGTAGAAATCCACTTGATACAATCCCGCGAAAGTCGGCGCGAGGCCCGCGAAATACACATTGGCCGTCTCGCCGTCGACCGTAAGCATCGGCTGTGTGGTCACCTGCGCTAGCGGATTCGATGGCGCGGCCGCCCCAGACGCCACCGGAGGATTGGTTGGTCCCATGCCGAGCAGATAGATGACTAATAGTTCGCCCGGTTTGGCGGGGCTGCTCGAGGTCACCAGGGAGAAATCGACTCCATGTTGGGCCACCAGCGTGCCGTCCGCCAGAGCGTCCACGGTGGGCTGAAGCGGAACAATAGCGAGCTGATCCGGCAAAGTCACCGCACCGTTGGCGCTCACCAGGATCGGGTATTGCTGGTTGGGCGCAAGCTCGCTTGGAATCTGGACGTCCAACTGGCCATCGCTCAGATAAAAGAGCGGCGCCGAAAGCCCGCCAACCAACACTGTAGTCCCATTGAAGGTTGGCGGCAAAGGAGGCGCGCCGGTACTTGTGGAACTCGATGCTAAGCCCGATCCATACATTTCCACTATGGTTCCAGGGCTGAGCGGTCCTCCCGACACGCGATGGAACGCGTTCACTGTTCCGCCAGGAGTCAGGACCGGAGCAGTGGCTTGATTCGACGCGACGCCTCCCAACAGTTGCATCGTAGCGGGGGCCAGCGTGCCCGCGGTCGCATTCAGCGTGATCACCATCTGAGAGGAAGCCGTGCCTGGCTGCCAGGTGGCCGAGTAGCTGGCGCTTTGACCATCGGTCAGCAACGATACCGGGGCATCGCCATTTGAGAAACTCGCCACCACCGCGCCATTGTGCACGGCATTGGCGCAATCGTCGTTAAGCTGCACGATCAGCGTGGCCGGCCATTTGGCCGGGACCGAGAAGTTGTTCACCAGGCCCGTTTCGGTCAACGCCAGTTTACTGGGCGTGCAAGTGGTGGCGCGCGGTGCCGCTTCCGGTCTTGTGGACCCTGGCCGGGAAGTTGAAATGGTGCTGCCCGCCGGCAAGACGATCGCCGTCACGTTCACGGTGCGGACCGCGCCGCTAATCGCGATGCTGGCCTGACCCGAGTAGATCCCGGCGGTCAATTTCGCCGGATTCACCGATGCCGCGAAGGTTCCGGGAGTCTGTCCGCTGGTCCGGCCGGACGCCGGATTCAACACCAGCCAGTTCCCGCCGTCTGCAGTGGATGCGGCCACCTGGAACGGAACCGCCTGAGCGCTGCTGCTGTTCACCGCCACATTCTGAGACGGGGATGCGTTTCCACCTGCCACTACCACGAAGAACAGCCCGGCTGGATTTGGATCGGGGAGAACGGGGGAGCCGCTGGCCGCCAGATCCAAGACCACAACCACGTACACCGGCGAATTCAACGCGTCAGGATCGCTGATACTGATCAGTGCGTAATGGCCGCCGGTGGCGAGCTGGGTCGCATTTTGGGCCAGATTTACTGGAAGCGATCCGGGATTCGCAGCAGTCGCGGTCCCGCTGGTGGCGCCGAGCGAGACAGTGTCAGAGCCGCTCACGATTTTCGCGGTCCAGTTCACCGTGGTGGAGGGATCGCCCAGGTTCAGGATCTCCAAGGTCTGGGTATTTGAGAACCCGCCGCCCTGTTGGGCCTGGTAGCGCAGACCGGTGACGTTAACGCCTAGGATCGGGCCGCTAGTCGAGACGAACAGGAAAACCGGAATGTTGATGCTGCCGCCCGCATAGGTAACCTGGATAGTGTCACTGTAGCTTCCCACGCCTAGCCCTTGCGTGTTCACCAGAACACGTGCAAAGACCGCAGAGTTCCGCACAGTCTGCCCGGACGCGGGCGTGATGGAAATCCAGGAGCTGCCATTCAAGGTGGCCGCGCTGAAGCCGATGGGGCCGCCTCCGCGGGTGCTGCTAAGCGCGAGATCTTGCTCCAAAGTCCCTGCCGATTGGGCATGTGCCGCGAAGTGCAGAACGGCCGGAAGCACCTGCAATTGCGCATTGGCGGCGGCCACCGTGAGATTCACTGTCACGTCTGTCTCGACGCCGCTTTGGTCCAAAATCCGGATCCGGCCGGAGGTGTTCCCGGCCCCGAGTCCACCCTGGTCGACACTAACCTGAAGTTGTGCGGGAGCGCTTCCGCTGCTGGGCGTCACGGTGAGCGAGAAAGGAGGAGTTGTGTTTGGCTTCCCACCGTCAATCAGCACGGTGAAAGTTGACTGCGACGTCGTAGCGAGCGCCAGCGAAAGAGCTTGCTTGGGCGGAGCGTCGCCTCCGGCCACCGCCGAGAAGTTAAGGGTCAACGGCGAAACCTGAAGCAGCGGCTGCGCGGCCACGATCGAGAACTGAAAGGTCTTTTTGGCCTGCGCCAGGATGTTGTCCGTCAATGTGGCGGTGAACTGATAATTCCCAATGTCTTTGGCTGGCGGCATTCCATGTATCAGACCACTGGGCGAGTCGAGCGTCATGTCCGGCGGCGGCGTATCCCAGGTAATCGAATAGTAGGGCGTTGTCCCTCCGCTCGGCATGAGAGATTGCGAGTACGGCTGGCCGGCCGTCGCCGGCGGAAGCGAACTGGCGCCAATCGCGAGCTGGGAATTGATCGCGATGGAAAATTCGCTGGTAGCGCTTGTCTTGTTCGCGTCCGTGACCGTGATGTTAAAGAAATAGGGATTTGCGCTTGCCGCTGTGGGCGTGCCAGTGATCACACCCGACGTACTCCCGGCTGCTGGACTGCTGATGGATAACCCAGGCGGAAGCGCTCCTGAGTTAAAGGGGCCGATCGAGGAAGCAGCGTACGAATAGGGCGCCGTGCATCCGCTTGCCGATACGTTGAGGGCTTGTGAGTACGGCCAATTGACATCCCCAGGCGATAGCTGCGAGCTGCTGATGAAGTTGATCGTGCAAGCCTGAATGACGATCGTGAAATTCGCAGTCCCGAAGATATCGGGATTTTGACTGTCGTCTGCTTCAACCGTGAGCCCGAAACTCCCCGCCTGAGTGGGGGTGCCAGAGGCCAGGCCCGAGCTGCTTAGACTGAGACCAGGGGGGATGCCGCCGCCACCGCCCGGCGAGTCCTGAATATACCAGCTCCAGTTGTACTTTCCACTGGGAGCACCGCTGGCTGTGAACTGAAAATTATAGGGAACATTCAGGCTCCCGTTGGGCGGCGTATTGGTGATCGTTATCGCCGCCGATAAGCTGCCGCTGAGTGTAACGCAGCAGGCCAAGGTGAGAAACAGCCGAAACACAAAAGCCTATTGTACAGGACCTCCACCTCTGGAACCATCAGGCATTTCCGTACGTCCTAATACAGTGAGAAGCGTAAGTCAGTCTTAACCTTCTCCTCCTCTGGTTGGCGCGGTCCACCGACATCGGACCGCGCCTCTTTGTTTTCAAGAACGTTCTCTAGACGCTCAGGCCTTGGCAGCTTCCGAGAACTTCTCGAAAAACTTTTTGATGATGTGCTTGGCCGTGGTGTCCAGCAGCCTCTGGCCGACGCTGGCGATTGTTCCACCCACTTGAACTTCGCCGTCGTACTTCACCTCGGTGGAAGAATCGCCGTTTGGCGCCAGGTTCAGCAGACCTTCACCCTTCAGAAAGCCGATCTTTCCGTTACCTTCCACCATTAGTTTGAAGCTGTCCGGGGGATGCTGATCCGCCAGCCGCACTTTGCCGCCGAACGAGCCGCCAATGCTGGCGATGAGCACTTTCATCTTCATCTCGTACTCGTCTTCGCCGATCTTGTGGAGCTCATCGGTGCCCGGCATGCACTTAGCCAGAATCTCGGGGTCCTGCAGCAACGTGTAGGCGCGCTCTCGCGGCGCTGGAACGGTGAAGGAACCGCTAATCTTCAAGCCGTCCTCGAGGCCGCGATCCCAAGCGCTCGCATCGTGTAGACCTGCGCCAGGTGTTTGCGATAATCCGCCGAAGCGTGCAGGTCGGAATTAGCGTCCACATCCGCGGCCACCTGCGTCGAGGCTTTTTGGATGTCGGATGGACTGCCGGCCGTACCCTCCAGCGCCTTTTCAACCGCGGTGGCCCGGTAAGGCTTGCCGCTGAGCCCGGTGACTCCGACGCGCGCCATGGCGATCTTGCCGCCGGATTTGCGAATCCTGGCCGCGACGCCAACGATCGCGAAGCCCGAGGCCGGCTGAACCATCTTCTGATAGCTGGTTCCCACCGTCTGGTCTTCCATCGGGACGATCACCGCCTGCACGATCTCGCCCGGCTCGAGCGCGGTGGTGAAGGTGTCGACGAAAAAGTCGGCGATGGGAAGATCCCGTTTGCCCTTGGAGCTGATTAAGCTAACTCTGGCTTCCAGGGCCAGCAGCGAGGCCGGGTAGTCGGCCGCCGGATCGGCGTGCGCGATGCTCCCACCGATGGTGCCCATGTTGCGCACTTGAATATCGCCAATATTGGAAGCCGCCTCCGCCAGCAGCGGGCAGCGGGAACGAACGAGCGGCGAGCTTTCTACCTGATAGTGCGTGGTAGTGGCGCCGACCCGCAGCATGCCGCCTTCCTCGTGAATGAAATTCAGATCCGCGATACGGCCGATGTCTACCAGTTGCCCAGGCAAGGCCAGGCGCAGCTTCATCAGCGGGATCAGGCTCATGCCGCCGGCCAGCACCTTGGTGTCTTCTTGCGCCAGCAGCCCGAGCGCGTCCTTCAGACTGCCCGGCGCCTGGTACTCGAAATTCTGCGCGATCATGCGCGGCCTCCTTGTTGGATCAGGTTCCAGATTTTTTCCGGCGTCATAGGCATATCGATATGCCGCACACCCAGTGGGCTGAGCGCGTCCACGACCGAATTGACCACCGCCGGCGAGGCTCCGATTGTTCCCGCTTCGCCAACACCTTTGACCCCCAGCGGGTTTACCGGTGATGGCGTCACGGTGTGACTGGTCTCGATCCAGGGAATGTTGCTGGCTTTCGGCACAGCGTAATCCATCAGCTCGCCGGTGACCAGCTGGCCGTTGTCGTCATAAACCGCCTGCTCCCACAGCGCCTGGCCCAGGCCTTGCACCACGCCTCCATGAACCTGGCCTTCGACCAGCAGCGGATTGATGATATTGCCGCAGTCGTCCACCGCGACGTACCGCTTGAGAGCAATCGCGCCGGTATCGCGATCCACCTCGGTCACTACGATGTGCGCGCCGAACGGAAACGCAAAGTTAGGCGGCTCCCAGAAGTAGGTGGCTACCAGGCCCGGCTCCGTGTTCGGCGGCAGCTTCATAGCGCGATAGGCTGCTCCCGCGATCTGTGCTAGCGGCAGGGACTTGCCGGTTTTATTGTCGACGCACCCGCCGTTGGAGTAAGAGACGTCCTCGCTCTCCAGCAGCATTGCCCCGTATTTCTTGATCTTTTCCTTCAATTCGCGAATTGCAAAGTACATGGCGGGTCCGCCGACGGCCGTTGCGCGGCTGCCGAACGTGCCGATGCCGTAGGGCGTAATGGTGGTGTCGCCGTGCAGCACCACGACATCATCGATGCCCACGCCCAACTCGTCGGCGGCGATTTGCGCGAAGGTTGTTTCTTCGCCTTGGCCGTGCGGAGAGATGCCGGTCATCACCGTTACCGTGCCGGACGGCTCGATCCGCACCGTGGCGCTTTCCCAACCGCCGGCCGGGGTCGCGGGTGAAGGACCGAAGGCGCAAATCTCTCCGTAAGTGGACATGCCGATCCCCATGAATCGGCCTTCCGATCGCGCCTGGCTCTGTTCTTGCCGCAGCTTGGTATAGCTGACGAGGTCCAACGCCTTTTCGAGTGGCGCTGCGTAGTTGCCGCTGTCGTAAGTTAGTCCGGTAGCCGTGGCGTACGGAAACGCACTGTTAGGAACGAAGTTTTTGAGGCGGAGCTCGGCGGGATCCATCTTGAGTTCGGCCGCCAGGATGTCGATCATGCGCTCAATGCCGTGCGTTGCCTCGGGCCTCCCGGCGCCGCGATAAGCGTCCGTGGCCATGCAGTTGGTGAACACGCCGACGATGTCTGCTCGAATGTTCTGGCAGGCATAAAGACCCGGCATCATCAGAACGGAGAGCGTCGGTATGGCGGGGGTCAGGGTCTCAAAGAACGCCCCCAGATCCTGAATCAGCTTCAGCTTGATGGCTAAGATAGTTCCATCGCGCTTGGCCGCCACTTCGTAATAATCCACGTGGCCGCGGCCATGAATGGTCCCGGTGAAGTTCTCGCGCCGCGATTCGATCCACTTCACCGGCTTGCCGATCTTCATCGAGATAAAGCTCATGAGAGCTTCTTCGGCATAGACCTGGATCTTGCTTCCGAATCCTCCGCCAACCTCGGGCGCGATGACGCGTACGTGATGCTCGGGAAGTCCTAACATCATCGCCAATAGGGTTCGCGCCAGATGCGGGGTTTGCGTCGAGATGTGAACTGTAAGAGCCTTGTCGCCCGAGCGCCAATCGGCAACGCAGCCGCGCGTTTCCATCGAGGTTGGGATCAACCGCTGGCTGGTGATGCGCTGCTTGACCACCACGTCGGCCTCGGCGAAAGCCTTGTCCACCTCGCCGCCTTCCTGATGAAACGTGAAGGCGGTATTATCCGGCCACTGCGGATGCACCGCGGGCGCGCCCGGCTCGAGCGCTTTCTCGGGATCCGTCACCGCTGGCAGCGGCTCATATTCCACTTCCACCAGATCAGCGGCGTCGCGTGCGATATAGCGGTCCGTCGCGACCACTACCGCGACCGGATGTCCCACAAGGTACACCCGATCGATCGCCAGCAAATGGTGATGCGGGACGCGCAACCCGGGCAGCGATGCGCCACACGGCACCGGGGCCACGTTCTCGGTGTCCTTACCGGTGAAGATAGCGGCGACGCCCGGCAGCTCCAGAGCCTTCTTGATGTCGATCGACTTGATCTTCGCCGCGCCGTGCGGGCTGCGCACGATGCAGGCGTGATGCATGCCCGGCATCTTGATGTCGTCCACGTAAGTGGCGGTGCCGGTGATCAGGCGCGGATCCTCGCGTCGGCGGATGCGCTTGCCAACCAGTAGCTCGGTCTTGGTAATTGTCGTCGCCATGGTTCCTCCGTTACGCTTTTCCCGCGGCTGCTTTCACCGCGTTGACGATGTGCTGGTAGCCGGTGCAGCGGCAAAGATTGCCTTCCAACCCATGACGTATCTCCTCTTCGGTGGGGTTCGGATTCCGCTCCACGATCTGCTTGGCCGTCATGATCATTCCCGGGGTGCAGAAGCCGCACTGTAGCGCGTGCTGGTTCCAGAACGCTTCCTGCATTGGATCCAGCTTGCCGTCGGCGGCCAAACCTTCAATGGTCAGAACTTCGCGGCCATCGGCTTGGACGGCGAACATGGTGCAGCTCTTGACGGCTTTGCCATCGACATGCACGGTGCAAGCGCCGCATATCGACGTCTCGCAGGCGATGTGCGGACCTGTCAAAGCGGCCACCTCGCGCAGATAATGAATGAGCAGCATACGCGGTTCCACGGTGTCGCTGCGCTTCTTTCCATTGATGGTTATGGTGATGTTTCGTGTCATGAGAAATACCAGCGGATATGACGATACCACAGAGCGGCGCGTTTTGGCACAGCAGTTCGAACTACGCCAGCCAGGGATTCAAAACCGCCACCCCGGCATCGGCGAAGTGCGACACATTCCGCGTCACTGTCGTGAGGTTATAGTGCAGAGCGGTTGCAGCCAGTAATCCATCGAGGATAGGCAGAGGCCTTCCTTTTTGTTGCAATCTGGCATCCAGCCAGCCCCACCTTTCGGCGACCGCTTCATCAACGGGAAGAATTCGGCCCGCGAAACGCGGCTTTAAGTTCACTTCCAACCAGGCCTCCAGTGCCGCCCTTCGTTTGCCTTGGGCAAGCACGGCGATGCCTTTACGAATCTCACCGAGTGTGAGGGCGCTCAGGTACAACAATTGTTCGTCGGTGGAATCCAACCACTGGGCCACACGCGCATCGGGACGAATACGGACTGCTTCTGAAATGCAATTCGTGTCGAGCAGGAAGCCGCTCACAGCTTGATGTCTCGGCTGGTTTCCTTACTGCGCTCGAACTCCAGTTCCAGCCCGACCAGCGGCGACTCTTGAAAAAACTGCATGAGACTCTTGGGTTGCCGCGAACGATTCACGAGCTGCTCATACTGCTCCACCGGCAACATGATGACGCCGTCTTTCCCTTGCCGCGTGATGAGCTGCGGCCCTTCTGTTCGAGCCAGACGGAACACTTCGCTAAATTTGGCCTTAGCGTCCTGAAGCTGCCACACCGATCGCCGGGGCAGCGCCTGAGTCTTTCCGCTTGGAGCTTCGGTTTTGATGCGGGCTGGTTCAGCCTTTGTCATAATATTGGCTCCTCATGACACTAGTCTGACTAGTTAGATTATGACTTAAACCGCCGCCGTAGTCAACCCGATCCACTGCGCCTCCATCGGATACGGGCACAGCGGCCGAGTGAGATCCACGGCGCCATTGGTCAGATGAGCGGCGATAACCTTGTCAGGCGCCGCGCCATGGTCCACCCCTTGATCCAGCGCGTCCAGCATGTTGAAGCTGGTTGCTCCCGGCCGCCGCCGCAATGCTGCCTCCCCGGCACCATGAACAGCCGCAAGAACTCGCGCGGAGCTCGCTTCGCAATCATTTTACGGAGTCAATCTGAGAAGAAATCTGGCCAGAAAGTGCCGCTTTCCACGAGGTGTAAACGCTTCGACTCAGGAACAAAACATCATGATGACGGCATCGTGCGCCGTCTACCGGAGAGGATTTGCGATCATGGGCAGCAGGGCCCAAACGGAACGATTACAGGTAAACCATTCCTCTACGGCGCGCTCGGCAGCCCGCACACAAAATTCTCCGCCTTATCGGTACTGCCCGATCCGGTCCACTGCGCCTCCATCGGATACGGGCACAGCGGCCGGGTGCGATCCACGGCGCCATTGGTCAGGTGCGCCGCGATAACCTTGTCCGGCGCCGCGCCATGATCCACCCACTGGTCTAGCGCGTCCAGCATGTTGAAGCTAGTCGCCCCCGGGCCGCCGCCGCAATGCTGCATCCCCGGCACCATGAACAGCCGGTAGAATTCGCGCGTATCACGCAGCCCATGATTACCGCCATGGCTCATCGCCTTCGCCACGCTCTCGTAATAGTTGACGCTGTTCAGCGGCGTAATATCCGGATCGCTCCAGCCGTGATAGTGAATCAGCTTCCCGCCGTGAGCCTTGAACGCGCTCAGGTCCGGATTCATTCCGTTGAACATGGCCCCCACCTTGGCGTCTGCGAAATCCACGTCGTTGTCCAGACCCGCCGTCGCGTCGAACTTAAACGTGCGGTAATCCCAATCCGGATTTTCGAACACCACGAACTTCAGGAACGGAATGCCGAGGTTGCCGTGCCCGCTCTTGCCCGGCCCGGTTCCGCTGACCCAGTTGGCCCATCCGCCCGGTCCCGCTTCGCCGCCCGGCATCAGTGGCGGATAAAGCTGCTCGCCGTCCGCCGTTCGCAGACCGGTCCACAGTTTCCTTACCGCGTCCACCTGCGCGCTGGTCAGGCACGTCTCCGCATCACCCTGCTTGCAGGCCAGCATCGCTGGATCGAAGTGGCACCGTCGCGGATCGTTCAGCACGCCGTCCTTGATTCCGTCCAGCGCATCGCAAGCATTGTTCACCGCGTCGGCGATCAGCGGTACTTTGCTGGCGGGAATATAGCCGTCTCCGGTCATGGCCAGCGCCACCCACAGATGCCCGCCGATATAATGATGAACCCAGTTATTGGCTGGATCGCCCGCAATGATACCGTCAAAATCGCGCGGATAGCGTTGCGCCTCCTGCATGGCCTGCTCGCCGCCGGCTGAGCAACCGCTGAAATACGAGCGGCCGGGCGCATTGCCGTAGAACGCCTCCAAGATCAGTTTGTCGGTCTCGGCCAACGAATGGATGGCGCGATGGGCGAAGTCCACCACGCGTTCCAGATGCCCCAGCGCCCAGCTTCCATCGTTGTTGCCGCCCTCGTGTCCTGTATCCGTGCTGCTGGTCGCGTAGCCTTGCCGTAAGGGGGCCACCATCGGTGCATAGCTGATCGATCCGGCCAGGCCGCCGTTACCCACGGTCAGAAATTTTCGATTCCATTGCGCCGGCATCCACAGCTCGAATTTAATCTCGGGTGCGATGACGCCCACGACGCGGCAGAAGTCGGGAACCTCGACGGTCGTATTCCGATTCCCAGTCGAAGGCAGCGTAAACGAGCCCGCCGGAACGGAGGTTGCAGAGTTGATCGTCAGGTCCGGCACGGATAGATTCTTAAGAGACTCGCACGGCTGCTGGGCCAGGGACGGAAGAGCGGCGATTAGCAGCGCCGCCAGCGCAAAAGGAAAGCGAGAGCTCACGATTTTAAGGCCTCCTCTGTCGGCTATCTGGCTAGCCATTTTCGCACGAATCGAAGCGGCAGCTCAGGAATGCGACCGCGCTCAGGAATGCGACCGCGCCACTCGGCTCGCCCATCGCGCTACCCTCGAAGAGCATGTCCGAAGCACTCCCGCTCGAGATCACGCCCCAGGACGTCAAACGCCGCGTCGAGGCAGGCGAGCGGCTCACGCTCATCGATGTACGCGAGCCTCCGGAGTTCCAAACCGCGCGTATAGCCGGCGCCGAGCTGATCCCAATGCGAACCGTCCCGGCCGAACTCCAGCGCCTGGATGCCGCCGCCGACGACTCCACGCTGGTGGTCTTTTGCCATCACGGCGTCCGCAGCCTCAACGTGGTGAACTGGCTGCGCCAGCAAGGCGTCGCAAGCTGCCAAAGCATGGCGGGCGGTATTGACCGCTGGAGTCTCGAGATCGATCCATCCGTCCCGCGCTACTCCTGACCCAGGTCGGATCGCCCGAGAGATTTTCCTCTGTCTCCGGCCACTACCTCCCTACAACCCTGGATTGCCGATGCGCGCGTTGGTGGTCATCATAGTCGCGCTCCTGCTTGCGGCCGCTTACTTAAAGGCCGAAGCGCCGCTTTATACGGCCCAAAGCATAGTTAACGCCGCCGATAACCAGTCCGGCGCTCTCGCTCCCAACACGCTCGCCACCATCTACGGCCAGAATCTCGCCAGCGGCACCCAGGCCCTCAGCCCCAATGACATCCAGGGCGGAACATTACCCACCATCTTCCCAGGCACCGGCGTTCACGTGGTCATAGGCAACCTGGTCGCGAACCTCATTTACGTCTCCCCAACCCAAATCAACTTCCTGGTGCCGCCGAACTTGATTCCAGCAACGTTGAACCTGCAGGTGGTGGTGGATGGCTGGGCCGGGCCGGCCATCCCCATCCAGCTCGCAGCCGCGGCGCCTGGACTCTTCCAACTGGACGCGCAGAACGTCATCGCCACCGAAGCCGATGGGGCGCTAATCACGCCTCAGGCGCCGGCCAAACCAGGCGACGTGATCGTACTTTACGCCACCGGCCTCGGCCAGACCACACCGCCGGTGGTGTACAGCCTGATTCCCAATGCGGCCGCTTCCATCATCGGGATTGCAAGCTTCACGGTTTCACTCGACGGTGTCGCCGTCGATCCCAGCGCCATCCTCTATGCCGGCGTCGCACCGGGTTTCGGCGGCCTCTACCAGATCAACTTGACGCTGCCCGCTTCGGTCGGCGCCAATCCGCAGATCTTGGTTGCCGCGGCGGGCTCGCTCAGTGCTGCCGGAGTGACCCTCCCGGTCCAGCCATGATTCGAAATCGGCTGTAATGCTAAACTGGACGTCTTGGCACGTCATCAATTCGCAGTCATCGCGCTATTGGGCATCGCGGTAGCCTCCATTTTCTGGGTTCTGCTGGATGTCGCGCGCGCATATTCGCACAGCTCCACATCCTATGGAGTGGAAAATTTCGAAAACCGCTTCGCCGACCTTCCCAAGGCCGCGACGCCCAAAACCGTCTTCGGCTATATTTCCGACAATCGCCCGGAGGACCCCAGCGACCAGGCTGAATTCTATCTGACTCAATACACGCTGGCGCCCGCCATCGTTGTTTCCACCATCAACGAGCGCGAGGTTGTCGCCAACATGCACTCAGCCAATCCCGACATGAAGCCCTTGCAGGCCCGGGGGTTCGTGCCGGTCAGGAATTTCGGCAACGGCATTTTCCTCTACCGCAACATCTCTGTCCGATGAGCTTGCTTTACCTGGTCCTGTTTTGCGCGGCGGGCTTCGGCCTGTTGCGATTTCTATTTCCCGGCCAACTTCGGCCGTCGTTGCATAGCGCGCTCAGCCTGTCGGTGGGCGCCGGAATCGGCCTGGGCATCGCCTCGTGTTTGTATTTCATCTGCCTGGCGTTGGCCGGACCGAAGCTGTGGCTGCTGGCCATCGTGGAAGGCGCCTTTGTCGTGGCTGCCATCGCCCTCGGCTGGCGCGCCCAGGCGGGCGGCACGGAGCTTACCTGGGCCGACGGACCGCCGCCGGCGCGCTTTCTGACGGTACTCTTCGCCGCGGCCGCCGTGCTCGGCTTAGCGCTCTTCGTCATCTACTCGGCCACCAAACCGCACGGCGAATGGGATGCCTGGTCCATCTGGAATCTGCATGCCCGCTTCTTGTATCGCGGCGGCGAATTGTGGAAGAACGCGTTCTCCAGCCGCATCCTCTGGTCGCATCCGGATTACCCCGTGCTCCTGCCCGGCCTCATTTCGCTCAGCTGGACCCTGGCACGCGCCGAATCCACGCTGGCGCCGATTTCGATCGCCTTTCTCTTCACTTTCGCCACCGCCGGTCTGCTCATCGCCTCGCTGGGCGTCCTGCGCGGCCGCGTGCAGGCTTGCATCGCCGGAACCCTGCTACTGGGCACGGTCGTGTTCGTCCAGGTCGGCGCCATGCAGTACGCCGATGTCCCGCTAAGCTTCTATATTCTCGCCACTATCGTTTTGTTGTGCCTTCAGGATCGCCATCCGCAGGACTTGCGCTTCACCCTGCTCGCGGGACTCAGCGCGGGCTTTGCGGCTTGGACCAAAAACGAAGGCCTGATGTTTTTGATCGTCGTGATCCTGGCTCGCGCCATCGTGGTCCTGCGCTTCGGGGCACGCCCGGCCTTGGTTCGCCAGCTCGGCGCGATTGCGGCCGGTCTGGTGTTCCCGCTGGCGGTCGTCGCTTTCTTCAAGCTGCGCTTGTCGCCGCCCAACGACCTGGCTTCCACCCGCCCGGCCGACATGCTCAAGCACGCTACCGATTTTGGCCGTTGGATGACTGTACTCCAAGGCTTCGGCAAGGAGGCTTTTTTGTTCGGGCAGATGGCTGTCGAGGGCGAAGTGGTGCGCGGCTTCTTGATCCCCATTTCCCTGGTGCTGCTGTTGTACTGGTTCCTGGTGCGCTTTCGCGTCCACCAGCGCGACCGCTCCTCGGTGACCACCGCGGCCCTGGCGGTGGCATTGATGCTGGCGGGCGATTTCGCCATCTACGTTTTACTGCCGCGCGATGTCAACTGGCAGCTGAGCACGTCCTTGGACCGAATCTTCCTGCAACTTTGGCCGGCCGGGCTGTTTGCTTTCTTTATGGCAGCCAATGTGCCTCAGCTCGCAGCCAAGCCTGCGCCCGAGAAATCCAAGCCGGCGGCGCGCCGGGCGTCCAAGCCGCAACGCAAAACCGCGGAAGCCCGTTCAGCGCGCGGTTAGCATCGTGAAGAGAGCCCAACGCGAGCTGATGCGTCTGCGCCAGATCAAGACGTTGGACGAAGCCGCGGGCGCCTGGAAGGACCAGGACCATCCCGAGCTCAAACAAGGAGCAGCCAAGTGGGTGAAGCAGCTTCGCCGCGCATCTGAGGGCCGCTTTAAGAAAGTCGCTGCCCGCTGACATGCCGGCGCCGGTTCGGCTGAAACCAGCTTGAGCCGGGTTGCGTTTAAACTGAAGAAGGGGATTCTCATGTATTTGCGCATTGTGCCGGTTGCCTCGCTCGCGCTCGTTTGTACATTCAACCTCGCCGCGCAGGATCGGACGCCTCCGCCCGCTGACCCGGCGCCCGCCAGCACTGCCTCCGCGAAAGATCTGGGAACGAAACCCGCCCAGCCACCGGACGACTTCTTGATTCCCACCGGCACCAAGGTTCCGCTCAGCATGATCAATAGCGTTAGCACCAAAAACGCTAGCGAAGGCGACCGCATTTACCTCGAGACTGTGTTCCCGATTCTCGCCAAGGGCCGCATCGTGATTCCGCCCGGCAGCTATGTCGAGGGAACGGTCACCGAGATCAAACGCCCCGGCCGCGTGCATGGCCGCGGCGAGCTCTTCGTGCGCTTTGATTCGCTGACGCTGCCCAATGGCGTGACTCGCGATTTCCGCGCGCGCATTGGCGCCCTGGACGGCCGCGCCGCCGAGACCGTCGACAAGAACGAAGGCAAGATCAAGAGTGAAGGCGACAAGGCCGGCGACGTGAAAACCATCGGAGAAGCTGCCGGAGCTGGAGCTGGAGTAGGAGGCCTGGGTGGCGCGGTGGCCGGGCACCCGGTCATGGGCGCCGGTTTGGGCGCAGCCGCGGGCGCTACCGCCGGTCTCATGTATGTGCTGCTCTCCCGCGGACCGGACGCAGTCCTCGCCAAAGGCACAACTATGGATATGGTGCTGGACCGCCCGCTGCAATTCAACGCGTCGGAAATCGATTTCAAGAATGCACCACCGAATCCGGGCCACTTGAGCGATGGGCCGGGACCCGCGCCCAGCGTCAAATCGCAATCCTCGCACCGCTGGCCCTATTAGGCGAACAGCTTCTTCAAGGGGAGTTTGAAACCGGGCAATAATCGGGAAGTCAAAGTTTCGCCAACCTTGAGGGCGGTGTTCGGTAGAGTCGTTCCAGTCCAGATCTCGACTTCGCGCGAATCCGGATCCACCAGCCAGACCTCTTTTACTCCCGCTTCGAAGTACTGTTTCAGCTTGCGGTGAATCATGCGCGGCGTTTCAGATGGCGAAAGCACCTCCGCTGCGATCTCGGGAATGATCGGGATCACTTTCGCGCTTTTCAGTTCTTCATAGCGATCGCCTAGGATGACGGCGACATCCGGCGCTCTGCGAGTGTTGGGAGAAAGTGCATACAGATTCTCCGAGAGGAGAGCCTCGCCAATCGGATTTTTCTCGAAGTAAACGTACAGTTCACCAGATAGCTTGAAAAGCACGCGATTGTGCCGATACGCTGGCCGGGTCATCTCGATCAGCTCCCCTTCGTCGAGTTCGTAGCGCTTATCTTCCTCGAACGGGTAGTTGTCGAATTCCTCGGCTGTCAGCAGAGTCTTCGTGGCGCCCATGTCTTCAGTTTATACGTCTCAGAAAGTAGGTAGGCTCCAGCATGCCAGAGGGCGGATAGACGTCCTCACCCGCGTACTTGAAACCAAGCTTCCCAAGCACCCTCCGCGACGCCGCATTCTCCGGATGATGACCGGCGAACAAAGTTTCGAGCCCTAGCGATTCAAATGCAAACCGGATCACCGCCCGCGCAGCCTCTTCCGCCAGGCCGCGTCCCCAATACGCGCGGTGTAGATGAAATCCCAGTTCGTAAATCCCTTCATCCAAGCGATACGGTTGTAACCCGCCGCAACCTACGTGATCGCCAGTCTCGAGCAGGAAGATGGGCCAGTATTGCACGTTGTAGTCGCGCAGCAATCCAATGTGGCGCTCCAGCCTCTGGCGGATCTGCTCCTCTGTAAATGGCCCTCCCAGGAAGCGAGCCACTTGCGGATCTCCCCACAAACCTTGGGCCAGAGGCAAATCGCTGCTCAACCAATGACTGAATCCCAGCCGCTCGGTCTTCAAGAAGTACTCGCGCGCGCCACTCATGCACTCTTAAGCATACTGGAGCGTTTGACAGTTCTGAGATAATCGAAGTAGCGGCGGTTGGGCTGGCCGCCCTCCCTGTAAATCCCTTGGAAGAATCAATACTCATCCGTGGCGCGCGAGTCCACAATCTCAAGAACGTCTCGCTCGCCATTCCGCACAATCAACTGACTGTCGTCACCGGTGTGTCGGGCTCCGGCAAGTCTTCTCTGGTCTTTGACACCATCTACGCCGAAGGCCAGCGCCGCTACGTCGAATCGCTCTCGGCCTACGCGCGTCAGTTCCTGGAGCGCATGGAGAAGCCCGACGTGGACGAAATCGCGGGCATCGCCCCGCCCATCGCCATCCGGCAGAAGAACACCACGCGCAATCCACGATCCACCGTGGCGACCTCCACTGAGATTTACGACTTTCTACGGTTGCTCTACGCGCGCGTCGGACGCAGCTATTGCCCCAATTGTGGACGCGAGATCCAGCGCGACACTGTGGATCAAGTTGCGCAGGAAATGCTGCGGGAGGCGGCTGGATCCCGTTGGTACGCGCTATTTCCCGTGCGCCGCGCCGCAACCACCGAAGCTTTACGCGACCATCTGTTCGAGCTGCGCAAGAAGGGCTTCAATCGCCTCTATCAGAACGGCCGCGTCTTCGAATTCTCGACGCCCGAGTCGTTGTTGGACATCGATTTCAACCAGCCGCTCTTCGTCCTGGTGGACCGCTTCGTAATCTCCACCGATCTGCACCAGCGCCTGGTCGACACCACCGAGATCTGCTATCGCGAATCCGGTGAGGTGGTCTTCGAAGAAGCTACTCCGCAGAATCCGCCGCCTCTGGTTCGGCGTTTCAGCGAAAAATTCGCCTGCAAGCAGTGCAACATCGAGCTCGCGACGCCCGAGCCGGCGCTGTTCAGCTTCAACAATCCCATGGGCGCGTGCCCGCGCTGCCAGGGTTTCGGAAACACCATCGACTACGACGTCGATCTGGTGATCCCAGATCCGGGCCTGTCGCTCCAGCAAGGCGCCGTCGATCCGTGGACCAAGCCGCAATATTCCTGGTACGCCGGGCAGTTCAAAAAATCCTCGCGCGGCAAGGTGCGCTGGAATGTTCCTTATTGCGACCTCAGCGATGCCGAACAGGCCCTGGTGCGCGAAGGCATCCGCGATTTCTTCGCCGAGGTGGAAACCAAGAAATACAAAGTCCACGTGCGCGTGTTCCTCAGCCGCTATCGCGGCTACGCCGAATGCCCCGATTGCCGGGGTGCACGCCTCCGCAAGGAAGCGCTGTATGTGAAGGTGGCCGGCAAGACCATCGCCGAAGTCGTGAAACTCAACATCGCCCAGGCCTGCGGATTCTTTCAGGCGCTCGAGCTGACGCCGGAGGAGGCCGCCATCGGCGACAAGATCCTGGTCGAAGTTCGCCAGCGGCTGAAATTCCTGAATGACGTCGGGCTGGACTATCTCACGCTGGACCGGTTGTCGTCGACGCTTTCAGGCGGAGAAGCCCAGCGCATCCAGCTTGCAACCTGTCTGGGATCGCGCCTGGTTGGCGCTTGTTATGTATTGGACGAACCTTCCATCGGTCTGCACAGCCGCGACACCGGCCGGCTGATCCGCATCCTTGAAGAACTGCGCGACCTGGGGAACACGATTGTGGTGGTTGAGCACGATGCGGACCTGATGCGCGCCGCCGACCACATCGTCGACCTCGGCCCCGGCGCCGGTGAGCTCGGAGGCCGCGTGATCTTCGAAGGCTCCTACCGCAAGATCATGTCCGACGGCGACGCGTCGCTCACCTCGCGCTACCTGCGTGGCGATTTGCACGCCGCGCTCTCCTCCGCTCACCGCCGGGTGGATCCAAGGAAAACCCTGAAATTCCACGGAGCGCGTGCTCACAACTTAAAGGGCATCGACGTCACGATCCCGCTGGGCATGATGGTCGCGGTAACCGGAGTTTCAGGATCCGGCAAATCCACGCTGGTCCACGACGTCATCTATCAATCACTGCAGCAGCGGCTGCGCCAGCCTGCACCGGAGGGCTTCTGGGAGGAGATGCAGCAGAAAACCGAGAAGATCACCTGCCGCCGGGTCGAGCGCGCGGAGCTGCTCCGCGAGGTGATCCTGGTGGATCAGTCCCCCATCGGCCGCACGCCACGGTCGAATCCAGTTACGTACATCAAAGCGTTCGACCTGATCCGCGAAATCTTCGCCTCGACGCCGGATGCGCGGAAACGCGGTTACACGTCCGGTCACTTTTCGTTCAACATTCCCGGCGGCCGCTGCGAGAATTGCCAGGGCGACGGCACCGTGACCGTCGAGATGCAGTTTCTGGCCGATGTCGAGCTGGTGTGCGAAGAGTGCAAAGGCACGCGCTTCAAGAGCGCCATCCTGGACATTCGATATAAGGGACTGAACATCCACGAAGTGCTGCAACTGACCGTGAAGGAAGCGCTCTCGTTTTTCCACGATTCGCCGCGCCTGGTGAACCGGCTCAAGATCCTGTCCGATGTCGGGCTGGGTTATCTGAGGCTGGGTCAATCCGCAACGACACTGAGCGGCGGCGAAGCGCAGCGCGTGAAGCTGGCCGCACACCTGTCGCAAGCCACCTGCGCGGGTGCGCTGTACATTTTCGACGAACCCACCACCGGCCTGCATTTCGACGACATCGCCAAGCTGCTGGCCGCATTCAAGCGCCTGATCGAGAACGGCGGCAGCATCCTGATCATCGAACACAATCTGGATGTGATTCGCAGCGCGGACTGGGTGATCGACCTCGGCCCCGAAGGTGGCGAGCGCGGCGGCGAGATCGTAGCCGAGGGAACGCCCGAACAAATCGCAGCCGCGAGGAATTCCTATACCGGGCGATACTTGAAACAATACGCCGCGAATGCCGCGCGGTGATGGACGCGAACTCCTACGATCTGAGAGAAAATAGAGTTTGAAAGTATGTGGCCTACCGGCTTGCTCATTCTATTCCTGGCGTTTCAAAGCAATTTCTACGAACTTGGTATCAAGGCGCTCGATGACAAACGCTATGACGCCGCCGTAGACAATTTCACCAAAGCCGCTGCGGCCGATCCTAAGGACTTCACCGCGCTGTTCAACCTCGCGCTCGCCTACAGCTTGCAGGGCAAAGACGCCGAGGCCGTTCCGCAATACAAGAAAGCGCTCGAGCTAAAACCGGATTTGTATCAGGCCAATCTCAACGTGGCGGTCTCGCTGCTGCGGCTGAAACAAAATGCCGAAGCCGTGCCGTATCTAACGAGCGCGGTTGCCGAGAAACCCAGGGAATTTAGGCCCAATTACTATCTCGGCGCCGCATTGCTAGGCGCGGGCGATTTCGAAAAAGCCCAGCAGGCCTATGTGGCCGCGCTCGAAATCGATCCCAAATCGCCGGACGCCGAACTGGGCCTGGCGCACGCGCTCGAAAAGCTGAACCGGCTGAGCGAAGCGGCGTCACACTTTCAGAAGGCAGCCGGGTTGAATCCGGCCTATCGCAACGATCTGCTCGACCTGGCGGCGTTGTATGAGCAGCACAATCAGGCTCCGGAAGCGATGGCCATCTACCAGCAGTTTCCCGACAACTCCGGTGCGCAGGAGCATTTGGGTATCCTGCTGCTGGCCGCCGGACATGCGGCGGAAGCGATCCCGCACCTCGAGATTGCCGCTGCCAGATCTCCTACCACGGCCAATCGGGCCGCGCTCGCCACCAGCTATTTCAATACCAACCACTCCGATAAGGCCCTGCCGCTGGCGGAACAGTTACTCGCCGCCGAACCCAACAATTTCGACATTCTCATGCTGCACGGCCGCATTGTGCGCGATCAGCGCAAGTACCCGGAAGCCGCGCACGACTTTCGCCTCGCGGTTACCTTGAAACCGAACGAGCCCGAAGGCTGGAGCGAATTGGCCACTTCTCTCATGATGACTGACGATTACCAGGAAGCGGTAGATGCGCTCGACAAAGTCGCGGCGCTGCACGCCGAAAAGCCCGGGCACGTGTTCTTTCGAGCCTTGGCATTGGATAATATGCACGACAAGAGAGGCGCGCTCGCGGCATATCAGCGATTTCTAACCATGAGCAACGGACAAAGCCCCAATGAAGAGTTCAAGGCGCGCCAAAGAGCGAAACTCTTAGAGAGAGAGCTTAGGTAACGGTGATTCTCCTGCTGGCATTGTGGTTGGCATTCGGCGACATCGGCGCGGTGAAGTCGGAGCCCGATCTGGAGAAGCGGTCGGAACTGGCGCTCGCCAATGCCGACCGGGACCTGGAAGAGGCGCACCAGGCGTATTCCGGCGACGATCAAAAGGCCACACAAGCCGCGCTCAGCGAATTGACCGAATCGGTAGAGGTTTGCTACGACGCCTTGCAGCATGCCCGTACGCCGCCGCGCAAGAGCAAGTATTACAAACGCGCCGAACTGAAAGTAAGAGAGCTGATGCGGCGGCTCACCGGCTTCCGCGACGAGGTCGGCTTCGAGTCCCGGCAGCCCGTGGATGCAGCCTTGAAGAAGGTCTCGGACGTACACGATGAGCTGATCGCCGATATCATGAGCAAGAAGAAGTAGGATAGATATTAGAGGCATTTGATGCGGATTGGAATGGCGCGGATTGGAATGGTCGTAACGGTGTTGCTCGCCTCGGGGGCGTTCGCACAGGAGCGGGATTTCCTTACTGCCGACGAAATCGATCAGGTGAGGGATACACAAGAACCCAATCTCCGGCTGAAGCTGTACGTCCATTTCGCCAGGCAGCGGATCTCGGAAATCCAGCAATTCATGAGCAAAGAGAAGCCCGGCCGCTCGGCGCTGATTCATGACGCGCTGGACGAGTATTCGCAGATCATCGATGCCATCGACACCGTGGCTGACGACGCGCTGCGGCGCAAGGTGGCCATCGATGAAGGCATGAAGGCCGTGGCCTCCGCCGAGGGCGAGATGCTGGCCGTGCTCCAGAAGATCCAGGACTCCAATCCCAAGGATCTGGCGCGCTTCGATTTCGTGTTGAAAAACGCCATTGATACTACCTCCGATAGCAAAGAGCTTTCCGAAGAAGATCTGCATACGCGCGCCACGGAAGTGATCGCCGCGGAGAAAAAGCAAGAACAAGACCGGAAGGCGTTGAACAACGCCAGCGACAAACAAGAGAAGAAGTCCCTGGCCAAAACCGAAGGCGACGACAAGCCCAAGCGCAAGGCCCCGACGCTGTACAAGCCGGGCGAGAAGAAGCCGGACGACCAATAGACCGCCCGGCCGGTAACTACGCCGTTCGCATCAATTCCGATTTGTCGCTGCTGATGGCGGCCTGGGCCGCGGCCAGGCGCGCGATCGGGACGCGATAGGGCGAGCAGGAAACGTAATCCATCCCCACGCGGTAGCAGAACTCCACCGAACTTGGATCGCCGCCGTGCTCGCCGCAGATACCGATTTCCAGTTTCGGATTGGTGGCGCGGCCGAGCTTGACGGCTTGCTCGATCAGCTTGCCGACGCCCGGCTGGTCGATGGACTGGAAGGGGTCGGCGGTGAAGATTTTCAGCTCTTCGTATTTCTTCGAGAACTTGGTGTAATCGTCGCGTGACATGCCGAGCGTGGTTTGCGTGAGATCGTTGGTGCCGAAGCTGAAGAACTCGGCAACTTCTGCAATTTGGTTGGCGGTAAGTGCGCCGCGCGGGATCTCGATCATGGTGCCGATCATGTACTTCATGTTCTTCATGCCGGCTTTATCGAGCACTTCCTTGGCGACGCGCTCGACGATGTCTTTCTGCATGGCCAGCTCCTGCTTGAAACCTACCAGCGGGATCATGACTTCAGGGATCACCTTGACGCCCTTCTTGGCCACTTGGACCGCGGCTTCGAAAATGGCGCGGGCCTGCATTTCCGTGATCTCGGGGTGCACCACGCCCAGGCGGCAGCCGCGGAAGCCGAGCATCGGGTTGAACTCGTGCAGATCTTCGACGCGTTTCAACAGCAGCGGCAGCCGTTTCTTGAGCTCGCCTACCGGGATGCCGTAAGCTTCCGACATTTTCTTCTTCTCTTTCCCCGAGGCGTGCGGCAGCACGGCGAGATCGACCATCAGGTTTTCGCGCTTTGGCAGGAACTCGTGCAGCGGCGGATCGAGCGTGCGAATGATTACCGGGTAGCCGTTCATGGCTTCAAACAGACCCACGAAATCCTTGCGCTGCATGGGCAGCAGTTTTTCCAGCGCCTTCTTGCGGGTCTTTTCGTCTTCGGCCAGGATCATGGCCTGCATGTACGGGATGCGGTCGGAGGCGAAGAACATGTGCTCGGTGCGGCACAGGCCGATGCCTTCGGCGCCGAACTCGCTGGCGGCCTTGGCGTCTCGAGGGATGTCGGCGTTGGCGCGGACGCCGAAGTCGCCGCGGAAGGTGTCGGCCCACTTCATGAACTCGACGAATATCGGCGAGTGCGGATCGGGCTCTTTGGTCTTGGCCTGGCCGAGATAGACTTCGGCGGTGGTTCCATCGAAGGAGATCCAATCGCCTTCCTTGACCGTGATGGTTTTGGCGCCGGCCGTGACTGTGAATTGATTTTTGTGCTCGTCTATGTTGAGGGCGCCTGCACCGACGACGCAGGGCAGGCCCATACCGCGAGCGACGACGGCGGCGTGGCTCGATTTTCCGCCGACCGCAGTGAGGATGCCTTCGGCGACTTCCATTCCGTGGATGTCATCGGGCGTGGTTTCTTTACGGACCAGGATGACCGGGCCGTTGGCCGCCTTCACGACCGCTTCCTCGGCGGTGAAAACCGCGCGACCCACGGCTGCGCCGGGCGAGGCGTCGATGCCGGTGGCGAGTTTGGTGAGCGATTTGAGCGAGGCCGGATCAAACAGCGGATGCAGCAGTTGATCGAGCTGATTGGGAGCGACGCGTAGCACTGCCTCGCGTTTGTCGATGAGACCTTCCTTGACCAGTTCGACCGCGACGCGTACCGCCGCCATGCCGGTGCGCTTGCCGTTGCGGGTTTGCAGCATGTAGAGCTTGCCATGCTCGATGGTGAACTCGAAATCCTGCATGTCGCGATAGTGTTTTTCGAGATTGGTTGTGATATCGCGGAGCTGGCGATAGGCGTCCGGCATGATCTTTTCCAGATCGGCGATGGGGTGCGGCGTGCGAATGCCGGCCACCACGTCCTCGCCTTGCGCGTTGAGCAGGAACTCGCCCCAGAAGACCTTTTCTCCAGTGGCTGGATTGCGGGTGAAGCCGACGCCGGTGCCGGAATCGTCGCCAACATTGCCGAAGACCATGGTCTGGACGGTGGCGGCGGTGCCGAGATCGTCCGGGATCTTTTCCATGCGCCGATAGTTGGCCGCGTTCTTGCCCCACCAGGACCGGAACACGGCGGCGACGGCCATGGATAGCTGTTGGCGCGTGTCCTGCGGGAACGGTTTTCCGGTAACTTTCTTGACCAGCTTTCTATAATCGTCGAGGATCGCTCTCAGATCGTCGGCTTTGAGATCGGTGTCGAGTTTAGCCTTGGCTTTTTTCTTGCGCTGATCGAAGATTTCGTCGAACTTCCTCATGTCGATGTCGAGGGCGACCTCGCCGAACATCTGGATGAAGCGGCGGTAGCAATCGTAGGCAAAGCGGGGATTAGCACTTGCGCGCGCCAGGCCTTCGACCGTTTCATCGTTGAGGCCAAGGTTGAGGATGGTGTTCATCATGCCCGGCATGGAGAACTTGGCTCCGGAGCGAACGCTGCAGAGCAGGGGATTGGACGCGTCGCCGAGCTTCTTGCCGATCTGCTGCTCGAGTTGGGCGAGCGCGCTGGCAATCTCCTGTTCGATCTCGTCGGGGATGCGGTTCTTGTTCTTGAAATAAATGTTGCAGACTTCGGTGGAGATGGTGAAGCCAGGGGGGACGGGCACGCCAGCCCGGCTCATCTCGGCCAGGCCAGCGCCCTTGCCGCCGAGAACGTCTTTCATGGTGCCGTCGCCGTCGGCCTTGCCGTTGCCGAAGGAGAAAACGTGGTTTTTCATGGGGTCTATTCCTTGTTCTCTGAGACGATCTCCGAAAAATCGGCGATCGTGGAAAATTCCTGCAAAAGGCTATGCAGTAATGCGAGACGGTTTCGCCGGACGGTTGGGTCCGGCGCGTTAACAAGAACTTTATCGAAGAAAAGGTCCACTTTGGGGCGGAGCGGGCCGATGCGGGATTCGAGCGGCTGGCCGGCGGAGCGGTTAATTTCAGCGTGCAGATCTTTTTCGGGGCCCGGTTCCAGGAGGTCTTCGCGGAAGGCTGCGCCGTCGGTGTAGTTGGCCTGCCTGAGGATGTTTTTGATGCGCTTGAAGCTGGCGGCGATGGGTTCGAAATCGGGCGTAGTGCGGACGGCCTGGACGCGCTTGAGGCGGGATTCGAGATCGAGCAAGTCCTGCCAGCCGGCGGCCATGCAGGCGCGGGCGACGTCGTAGGCGAAGTTGCGGACATCGCGGAAATAATATTCGATGCGGTCGCGCATGAATTCGGACAGGTCCTCGCCCATGCCGGGGAAATCGAACTTGACTTGGCCTTCGACCACGATGCGGACGACGCCTTGAGCGGCGCGGCGGAGGGCGAATGGGTCGCGCGAGCCGCTGGGGATCAGGCCGACATCGAAGCAAGAGCGGAGCGTGTCCCATTTGTCCGCCAGACTGAGGAGCCGGCCGTCGGCGGTGGATGGGATGTCGCCTTCCATGCTGGGCGGTTTGTAATGGTCGTAGATGGCGCGCCAGACGGGCTCGGGCTCGCCCTGGGCTTTGGCATAGAGGCCGCCGACGATGCCCTGGAGGTCGGTGAATTCTTTCACCATGTCGGTGGTGAGGTCAGTCTTCGATAACAGGGCGGCGCGCTGGGCATTCTTGCTGCCTCCTAGCTCGGCCACCAGGTGGACCATGCGCTGCGTCTTTTCGAAATACGAACCCACCTTGGCCTGGAACGTGACGTTCTTCAGGTCGGGCAGGCGGGCTTCGAGCTTCTTCTTTTGATCCTGTTGCCAGAAGAAGCGGGCGTCGTTGAAGCGGGCGCGCAGGACGCGCTCGTTGCCGTGGCGAACCAGGCCGTCCGGGTCGGCGTTGGTGTTCATCACGGCGATAAAGTACGGGGCGAGGCTACCCTTGCTATCCTCAACGGAAAAATACTTTTGATGATGGCGCATCACCGTGATCAGGACCTCGCTGGGAAGTTCCAGATATTGGGAATCGAAGCCACCCAGGATGGGGGTGGGGAATTCGGTGATGTAGGTGAGGGTGTGAAGCAGGTCGGGGTCGGGCTTGACGCGCAGAGCTTTTCCGGCGAGGAGCCCGGCGATTTCGGTCTCGATCTTTTCGCGGCGCTTTTCCGAGGAGAGGAGGACACCATTGGTGCGCAACTGTTCGTCGAAGTCGCCGTGGGTGACGAGGATCGAACTTTTTCCGAGCAGTCTGTGACCGGCGGTGGTGTCGCCGGAGTGGACGCCGCCGATTTCGAAGGGGATCACCGAGTTGTCCAGGAGGGCGACCAGCCAGCGGATGGGGCGGATGAAGCGTTCCGAGCCTTTCCCGTTCCAATACATGGTCTTAGGCCACTGGATCTTAAGGATCAGATTGGGCAGCTCGCGCGCCAGGATCGCGGCCGTGGCCTGGCCGTGGGTTCGTTTTGTCAAAAAATAGTACTCGCCTTTGGGCGTCGTTTGGACGATCAATTGGTCAGGGGTTGAGCCCAGCTTTTTGGCGAACCCGGCAGCGGCGTTGGGACCGGCTGATTTCGGCGGGCCAGGGACCAAGTCCTCCGTGTCGGGTTGGCGTTCGATTAAGCCGTAGGCCTTGAGCACGAGACGGCGCGGCGTCGCGTCGGCGGACTTGAGCTTTCCACGCACGCTGTGCTGGTCGAGCAAAGCTTGAAACATGTCCTGCAACTGATTCAGGGCAGGGACGATCATCCAATCTGGAATCTCTTCTGTTCCTATCTCGAGCAGGAAGGGGAGGCTCACGCGACCACCTCGCCGAGGGGTGCGGTGGGATCAGCGGGCGGTCCGGGTTTGACAGGCGGATGCGGCGCAGTGGTGGCGGACTCGTTGGTTGCTGCGGCCTCTGGTGGGTTCGTTTGTGCAATCCAGGCCTTGGCGACGCCCAGGGCAAGTTTGCGGACGCGGGCGATCACGCCGACGCGCTCGGTGACGCTGATTGCGCCGCGTGAGTCCAGCAGATTAAAGATGTGGGAACACTTGAGGACCTGGTCGTAAGCCGGTAGGACGACGTCGGTTGTCGCGAGCAGGCGCTGGCATTCCCTCTCGTGCAGGTCGAAGAGCTGCCAAAGCATTTGGACATCGGCGAGCTCGAAGTTGTATTTCGAGAACTGGCGCTCCTCTTCGAATCGGACCTGGCCGTACTTAGTGAAGGAGGTCCACTGAATGTCGTAGACGCTGTCGACGTTCTGGAGGAAGGCGCAGAGGCGTTCGAGCCCATAGGTCAGCTCGGCGGGGACCAGGTCGAGATCGAAGCCGCCGCACTGCTGGAAGTAGGTGAACTGGGTGATCTCGAGGCCGTCCAGCATGACCTGCCATCCGATACCCCAGGCCCCGAGTGTTGGGGCTTCCCAGTTGTCCTCTTCGAACTTGATGTCGTGCTTGGCGAGGTCGATGCCGATGGCTTTGAGGCTGCCGAGGTATTGGTCGATGACGTCGGCGGGAGAGGGCTTGAGGATGACCTGTAGCTGCTGGTGCTTGTAGAGGCGGTTGGGATTTTCGCCGTAGCGGCCGTCGGCGGGGCGGCGGCTGGGCTGGACGTAGGCGACGCGATAGGGGTCCGGGCCAAGGACGCGGAGGAATGTTTCGGGGGCCATGGTGCCGGCGCCGACTTCGACGTCGTAGGGTTCCTGGATGATGCAGCCGCGGTCGGACCAATATTTTTTGAGGGCGAAGACGGTGTCCTGGAAGGTGGGGGTGGTCATAGGGCTCGCGGGCGGACGGGCGGCGTCGTTGAGAGATGGCGGTTGCTTTCGATGCTTTTTGTCGGCGACATTCCGTCCAGCGTGATGCTAGATTGAACTGCGAGCAAACCAGCTCGCAGGAATCCGGGAAACCGGGTTCGGTTCTACTTCTGATGATACGACAGGAGGGTATGGGAGTATTGAGAAAGGCTGCCTGGATGCAGCTCGAATCGATGTTATTTTGATCGCTACGAAAACATGGCTTCGCCACATGCTGGAACCTGCAGCGACGTCCCCGTGGGATTCCTTCAAGTGGCACGATAAGCGTTCGAAGATCAAACAAGTTGCGAATGGTTTTAAGATAGCCGCGGGCTGGATCGCGGGATTCCTTGTCATGGTTGCGGTGTTCGGCGGTCTAGTACGCGTGTCTGAACATCATTCGGGCCAGGGTATTCGTGCGGTTGGGGTTTCCTGGCTAGCGCTGTTAGTTGCGGCGGTCGTCATGATAACGACCGCCAATCGTTGGGCACCCTGGGTTACGGGCTTTTTCTTCGGACCAGGCGTTGGGAAGCTCCTCATAGCTCTCGCCATCGAAGACAGTTCGTATTATTCTGCGCATTCGATAACGCGACTGCGAGTAGCGGAGTTCCTGTTGTACGCCTTGGTCGTCATAATACTAACCGAAAGGTTTT